>ENA-OQHD01000007-OQHD01000007.1-human-gut-metagenome-genome-assembly--contig:-NODE-7-length-133333-cov-17.842912_pt1 | contig 133333 bp, 108 predicted proteins | sample MGYA00242560_ERZ504711 | MGnify/ENA primary metagenome ERZ504711 (study PRJEB26092, sample SAMD00036198) | human gut metagenome | host: Homo sapiens | study: EMG produced TPA metagenomics assembly of...
CGCAGCTCAGAGGCTATGTCCTCTGGGCTGATTTTGATTTTTTGTCGCTAAATCCGCTGGCAGTTCCAACCGTCATCGCAACGTAACAACAATTCACCTGACGAATGGCAGCCAAATATATTCAATACCCCAACATCAACAATAGCCAGGCACAAAACTGCGCCGCAAGCTGCTCCAACCGCCCAACTGGTCAAAAGCCGACCATCTACTTGCCAATTTATCTAACGGCGTAACCAAGCAGTCCGCGCCGCAACTTCTCAACAAAACGCCGCGATGTCTGCGCCCTGCGGTATCCTTGAGCCACTCGCACCTGCAGCACCAAGGAGCCGCCATGCGCACCGAGCTCGATGTCCCCTTTTCGCACAAAGAAGAAGCCAAAGCGCTGGGCGCCAAATGGGACCGGACCAAGAAGATCTGGTATGTACCCAGCGGCGTCAACCCCGAGCCCTTTGCCGAGTGGCTGCCCGGTGTTGACCGATCCGACCCCTCAGCGCCGTATATATATCTAGTACTGGGCAAGCGCGAGTGCTGGAAGTGTCACAAAGAGACCTCGGTCGCGGCCTTCGGCATTCCCTATCGAACCGATAACGACGAGAGCATCGCCATCGCGCACGCGCCCAACGAAGCCGGGCACATTGCCATCGACACGGCCAACGCCAACGCACTCGCCATCGTGCCCGCTCTTGGCTGCGTGCCGGGCGAGATCCGCGACTACCTTCATAAGCGCTGCGGCTACAAGCCCGTAGGCGCGCGAGCCTCCAAAGCCCCGTCGCTCGGCAACACGTGCACCATTTGCGACGCGCTGCAAGGCAGCCGCTATCTGTTCGAGGAGCCCTCGTCCCCGTTTGCCCTCACTGCCATCAACAAGCTGCCGGCACTGGAGTTTGTACGCGTCGAAGTTGCCGGCGTCTTTGGCGTCCCGGCCACGCGCACCGACTTTGACCAGGCGCTCTTTACCTGGGCACGCGACCATCACGCCAAGTTCCACAAGCAGCTCGGTGAGGGGATTTATTTATAGGGACAGAGATGCCTTCACAGCCAGCTCCTCCGCATCACCTATCCCTCGTCGCCGGCGTCGTACACGATATCGAGGCCACAAACAGGGCATTTCTCCTGATACACCGGCATATGAACGCCTGTCCGTTTTCTCACTTCGTCGCTAAGTCTGTCGCACGCATCGATGAACCGAATGTCGAGGCACGGTATTTGCGAGCCGCAGCAAGGACAGGCGACGACAAACGACCCGCAATCAACTTCTACGCTCGGAAACATTTTGTTGTCTATAAGGGCGCACGGCAGTTTTCCGTACTTCCCCATCGCAATATCGCCTCGCCAGCTCACGTTCGCTCCCCTCTCGCTATACAAATCAGGAAGAGCATGCACCGGCAGGCGTGTGCGAGATTGCATCGCCACGCGATCCGATCAAACAGCACGATCGTAAAAGACCGCCAAAGCCAAATTTCATCGTCGGTCGCACCCTGTCCGGCAAACTCAATATCGACGGGTATGTGCTTCAGATAACTCATGTCGGGCGCAAAACGAGGGTCCGGTCCGCCTTTATGAACAGGACCGTGCAGAACAAACCATCCGTTTTCGGGCTCGAACCGCTCAACAAACGCAAGGCCGAGCACCTTATAGCCCACCTCGGTTGCAAATATGACTCCGACTGGGACGTCACATTCCATGCAGTTGAGCATTTTACGGTTGTAATTCTGGTCTCGAAAACCAACGGTACCCGGCGCTTGAACCGAGTACTTAATGACCCACGTACCATCGTCCAAATAGAGCGGAGGCACATTGTTGATGCTCTCGGTTTGCCGCTGGCGCGCTTGTACCCCGCTACCCCACTCCCCTGTATACTGATGTAGCACGTGTTTCATCCGGGCTTGTTGGGCCGGATTGTTCATGGGAGGGTCTTATGGCTGCTTCGAATCCGCCTAAGGGGAGCGTTTCTTCTTCGTCCATCAAGCCGGTTACGCGCAAGGCCGTGCGTTGCCAGCGCGAGGTCGCCTGGCTTGTCACACAGGCGGCGGGCAAACTCGTGGCGAACACGGAAGACGTCAATGCGCCCACACCGAGCTTTGTGCTGGCAGCGGCGCTGGATCGAGTACGCCAGTTGGAACTCGCCGCACAAGAAGACGGCGGCCATCTTGGCTACCAAGACGCTATGGCGCCCGACCTGTTGACCTTTTGTCGCATGACCAAGTTGCCCGCCGCACCCAATGCGCTTTCGGACGCAGGCTACATGTTTACGCTTTCGGGCGCGGACCTTATCCGCGATATCTACGCATACTGCAGCGAGCTCGCCGAGCGCCACGTCTTTGGCACGGCTGAAGTCAAACCGGGAAATGTCATCAAGCTGGTTCTCAGGCTGTTCCTGATGGACGGGTTCGGGGCCATGCCGGCGTAAGCCGAGTCTTTAGCATCACCGTCGACTGGGCAACAACCGCTTTACCTTAGTGGGCGCCAATCGAGGGTCGATTATTGGGTCGCCTCGTCCACTAACGCATTTATTCCACGCGCTCTGACAGTCGATATTTGCGGTTGCGGCTTGTCGACGGCGCCGTGGGCTCAAGCTCGCCTTGAGCAATGAGCGCGTTGACGCGCGACCTAACCTGGGAAATTGTAAGCCCCGTGCGTTTTGCCAGCTCACGCGTCCCCAGCTCGCCGTAGTGTTTGAGTGCCGTCACAATTAAGCCTCCGCCATGATCGACCGGCTCGATCTTTGAACGGTAAAGTACGACCTTGAACCGATCGAACCCCGGGCAGAACAGGGGCTCGGCCAGACCATGCGCGCGCATGGCATCGATCATCATCGGGATGCCCGAGCCATTGCCCTCAGCCGGCGAACCTGCGCCATCCGGAAGCGGGACAATCGACATGAGTTTCACGAGCGTCGCGTTACGGCATCGGGAGCTGCCGTCAAACAAGTTCTCTCGAGTCTTTCCCCCGTAAAGGCCGCCAGGATTCGTCACCTCGACACGATCGTCAAAGACGTCGACGGCGATCGATTGCCCACAGAACCGATCCCCGTATTCCCTGTGGATAACCGCGTTGGCGACTGCCTCGCGCAGGACCTCCTCGGGGATCTCCAGCGAGTCGATACGCGAGACGCCTTGGACGGTCGAGATGCGGCGCAGGTTTTTGGCGACAGCTGCGACGGCATCCGAAATCATCTCGCCCAGGGTGCCCTCGCAGACTGTGCGGTCCATAAACCTTAGTGGCCCCGCAGCTCCCTTTTGAGTTCCCACGTGGACAGCCACATCAATGAAGAGCTTGGGATAGAACTGCTGAGGGTAAACGCCCGCGGCAAGGAGGCCGGCCTTGGTAACATTGCCCTGGAAGTCGAGGAAATTCAGACGCTCCATCTTTGTCTTCTTGTCCGCCGCACCGCGCATCGCTCGAGGCGTCAGCGAATAGGCACGCTCTATCGTGCGGTCGACCATCGACTCGTCGAGATCGCCCACACTCGTACCGGGCACCGCATCGCGATCGCTAGGACTCGTCCGTTCATATGACGACAGTGCCAAAACCTCGGTCGACGAAAGCGGGACATCTTTGTCATCGATGCGTTTGTAGCTGCCACCTTGAGCGCCCCGCTCCATGACATAGCAAGGCTTGCTCGACGGGTCGAGCTCCTCAATCGTGATGACCAGAACCACGGTGCCCTGGAGCTCCACGCGCTCAATGGTGTATTTGGGCGGATTGGCCAGCTTTCCACGACCGCCGGCATCGCCCATGCCCGCCACGAATTGGTTGAGCACTTTCTCGGTCTCAAAGTTTGTAACTGGGACAAAACCCGCGTGCTCGCTCACTCCGAGTACGATGATGCCGCCGGCGGTGTTTGCGAAAGCGCTGACCGTTTCCCATACGTCGCGGGAAAGTGTCGTGGCGCTCTCCTTGACCTCGACGTTAAGATCGTCCGAGCCCATGCGCCTTAAAGACTCGAGCAGACCGGTCAGTTCGTTTTCGTTCATCTGCACGTCCTTTCGCTCGGTTCTGCGAAGAATGCCGCGGATAGATTTCCCTCGTCTCTCAGTTATCTCTCGTAATTATCTCTCATCTTTCTGTTATCTCTCATATTAGAGATGAGTGAGAGATGAAAGATAAGATGTCTGTCATCTGTTTCATTTAAACATGTTGTTGCTGGTAAAACAATCTATATTGAGACAATACCATGGTTGCCCGTCTCTTTGCAGAATTGTTATCTCTCATATTTATCTCTCATCTATCTGTTATCTCTCGTATTAGAGACGAATGAGATATGAGAGTTGTGCGGGCGGCGGATGAGCGTGGATTATGAACGGTCGGATATCGAGAGTGGATATTTGGACGGTTTTTGGGCTTTTGGCGGCCGATTTCGTCCGAAAATCCACGCTCATTCGGCATGCGTCCGGAAATCCACGCTCGTGTGTCCGAAAATCCACGCTCGTGCGGCAGATTGGTCGAAGGCCCCATATGGGTATACTCTCGGGGATTCGACTCGATTCGCCCCCGCTGGGGCGTCAAAGGAGACTGCATATGCCCACCACCTCAACCGACCCGCGCGCCGCTGCCGCCGCGCTGCTAGTGCCCGGCACTACCTGCCACGGCTTTGCCGTCGAGCGCTGCGAGACCGTGCCCGAGCTCGACTCGGACGCCTATGTGCTGCGCCACACCGCCTCGGGCGCTCGCCTGCTGTACCTGGCATGCGATGACGAGAACAAGGCCTTTGCCATTGGCTTTAAGACGCCGCCGGCCGATTCCACCGGCGTGTTCCATATTCTTGAGCACTCGGTACTGTGCGGGTCGGCCAAGTTTCCCGTCAAGGAGCCGTTTGTCGACCTGATCAAGAGCTCCATGCAGACGTTTCTCAACGCCATGACCTACCCCGACAAGACCATCTACCCCGTTGCCACCACCAACGAGCAGGACCTGTACAACCTGATGGACGTGTACCTGGACGCGGTGTTCAACCCGGCCATCTATACCAAGCCCACCATTTTTGAGCAGGAGGGTTGGCACTACGAGCTGGACCTGCCGGAGGGCGCCGAGGGCGAGGGCGACGGCAGCTCCGCGAGCCTGCGTGGGGGCACGCTGCGCTATAACGGCGTGGTGTTCAACGAGATGAAGGGCGCGCTGTCCGATCCCATGAGCGTGCTGGACGACGCCGTCAACGCCGCGCTCTATCCCGACACCGCCTATGCGCACGAGAGCGGCGGCGACCCGCGCGCAATCCCTGCGCTCACCTACGAGCAGTTCCTGGATACGCACGCGCGCCACTACAATCCTTCCAACTCCTACATCACGCTCTACGGCGACCTAGATATGGACCGCTCGCTGGCGTTTTTTGGACGAGCGCTATCTGTCGCAGTCGAGTGCCGCAAGCCGCCGCATGGACGCCGCCGTTGCCGCCGGCGAGGACCCGTCCGCGCTGGTGCCTAATCCGCTGGACGTGCAAGCGCCTGTGACCTGCGAGTATAAGCGCGTCGAGATGGCCACCACGCCCGAGAACGCGCTGGTGGGCTTGGGTCTTGTGCTGGGCAGCGCGCTCGATCGCAAGCGCACGATCGCGGCGGACATCCTGTTCGAGGCGCTGCTGGGTTCCAACGAAGCACCGGTTAAGAAGGCCATTCTGGCCGCCGGCCTGGGCGGCAACGTGGTGAGCTACACCGCGGCCGAGAGCCTGCAGCCCTACGAGCTCATCATGTTGCAAAACGCGCAGCCCGGCGTGGCGCGCGAGCTGCGTCGTGTGTTCCAGGATGCCTGCGGCGACCTGTGCGAGCACGGCGTTCCGCGCGAGCGCCTGGAAGCCATCATCAGCAGCAACGAATACGATCTGCGCCAGCGCGACTACGGCATCGCCGACGGCGTGGCCATTGCGTGCGACGCGCTGAGCACCTGGCTCTACGATGACGACGCCGCGACGCTGGCACTCAAGTACGGCCCGGTGTACGAGGAGCTGCGCAGCGAGCTGGACGGCACCTACTTTGAGGACCTGCTGCGCGAGCTGGTGCTCCAGAACGACCACATGGCGCTGGTCGAGCTGGTGCCGGTGGACGCCGCCGAGGGTTCGGAGGGTGCCGAGGCCATCGAGCTGGCAGCCAAGCGCGACGCCATGACCGATTCCGAGCTGGCCGACGTGGTCGAGCGCACGGCCGCGCTGCGTGCCGCGCAGGAGGCAGAAGACACGCCCGAGGCCAAGGCCACGCTGCCGCGCCTGCGCGTGTCCGACATTGGCGAGGCGCGCCCCGAGCCGCCGCTGGTCGTAGACACGACCGCACCCATCCCCTGCCTGCGCCACGGCATCCCCACCAACCGCCTGGCCTACGCCATACAGTATTTCGACCTGAGCTGCGTCGCGTTTGAGGACCTGCCCTATGTGACGCTGCTCTGCCGCCTGCTCAAACAGCTGCCCACGAGCGAACACTCGGCCGAGGAGCTCGACAACCTGCTCGCCGGCAAGCTGGGCTTTTTGAGCTTTACGACCGAGGTCATGACCCAGCCCGACGTGGACGGCGTGCGCCCCTACCTGCTGGTGAGCGCCGGCGCCCTGTCCGAGAAAATCGATGCGCTGGCAAGCCTGCCGCGCGAGGTGTGGTCGAGTACACTGCTGGCGGACGCCGACGCCGACCGCGTGCGAGACGTGCTCACGCAGATTCGCATTGGGCTTGAGCAGGGCTTTATCAACAACGGCCACTCGGCGGCGCTCGGTCGCGCGATGAGCTACAGCTCGCCTTCGGCCGTGGTGCGTGAGCAGCTCTCGGGCGTAGACTTCTACCTGTTCCTGCGCGATTTGCTCGAGCACTTTGACGAGCGCGTGAACGGGCTGCGTACCAAGCTTTCCGAGCTGGCGGAGCGTATCTTTGTGGCCGATGGCTGCATGGCGAGCTTTACCGGCAGCGACGAGGACTTTGACACGTACTGGGATGCCGCGGGCGACCTGGGGCTGGGTGCGGGCGACGGCGCCGGCCGCGGCGCGCTCGCGGTGCCGGCGCCGTGCGACCGCCACGAGGCTTTCGTGATCCCCAGCGACATCTGCTTTGCCGCGCGTGCGTGCGATCCGCGTCGCCTGGGCATTGACGTGACAGGCGCTTGGGCCGTGGCTGCCAACGCGCTCTCCTACGATTACCTGTGGAACGAGATTCGCGTGAAGGGCGGTGCATACGGCTGCGGATTCCGCGCAGCCGGCGAGCGCCAGACGGCGTTCTACACCTACCGCGACCCGGCGATTGACCCTTCGATTGAGCGCGTGGAGCGTGCAGGCGCATGGCTTGGCCGCTTTGAGCCCGACGAGGCCGCCTTTGAGGGCTTTATCGTGAGCTGCGTGAGCGGCATGGACGCGCCGGTGAAGCCCTATGCGCTCACCAAGCGCCGCAACACGACCTACCTGGCCGGGCTCGATCCGCATGCGCGCGAGGAGCGTCGCGCCCAGATGCTCGCCGCCACACCCGGTGAGCTGCGCTCGCTCGGCACCGACGTAACGCGCATCGCAGCCGAGTCGCCCACCTGCGTCTTTGGCGGCCGAGACGTCATCGCCAAGAGCAACGCCGGCTTTAACGTAGTCGACCTGATGGGCTAACCACAGCAAGCAAAACCACTACAAAGGGGACAGGCCCCTTTGTAGTGGTTTCGACATTTGCCCAGATAAAACCTGCCAAAATAAACCTGTCCCTTTTTGGTAGGTTTGGGAGAGGGGGCTGGAATGGATAAGGCTGAGTTGCGGCGGGCGGTGATTGCTCGGCGCGATGCTCTTGATTTGGACTTGCGGGCAGCGAAGTCTGCTGATATCTGTGCACGGCTGGTTGAGCTGCTGGGCCGCTTGGATGCCGCGGCGCCGCGCACCGTTGCCGTCTATGCCGCGATGGGTTCCGAGGCAGACCCTGCCGCGTTTGCCGCTGCGGCCGCCGCGCGCGGCTGGCGCGCAGCCTATCCGTGCATGCTCTCGGCAGCCGAAGCCGCAGCTTGTGGCCAGCGTATGTGCATGCGGGCAGTTGCCGCCGACGATGCGTCCGCGGCTCCGTTTATCACTCATCCCACGCGAGCCTTCGCTGCCGCGGACATCGGCAGCAACCGCTTCCCCATCGTGCCTGCCGAAGCACTCGACATGATTGTTGTGCCGCTCGTGGCCTTCGACCAAACCGGCGCGCGCCTGGGCTACGGCGGCGGCTGCTACGACCGTTACCTGTCCATGCTCTCGCCCGCATGTCAAATCGTCGGCATCGCCTTTGACGAACAGCGCATCGACCACGTCCCCACCGACGCCCACGACCTGCCGCTGCCCAACATCATCAGCGCCTAACCGCCGTTGCATCGCACCTGCACGATGAGCGTGGAAAAACTCCCACTTTGGGACTGTTCGGGGGCAAAAAACGGGAGATTATCCACGCTCATTATTCAAACGTCCGATAATCCACGCTCGTATGTCTGAAAATCCACGCTCAATCAACGCGCGTCCAGATTTCCGCGCTCGTGTGTCCGATTATCCGCGCTCGTGCAGCTTAACGCCCCGCAACCGCCTCAACATGCACGCGGCACGCCGGCAACTTTGAGCTTGCGATCGAGCTTTGCCGGATCCCTCAGATCATCCCAGCACAAGCGCACGATCCTGCAGTTATCAAACAGCGAAAGCCTCGACTCGCGCTGGCGCTCATCAAACTGCGCCTTTGCGAGCTTGCCCTCCTCCGCTGCCTTCTCGCTTTTAACGAATCCGTCAAATTCCCCGATGATCAGCCGATCTTCCACGCGCCACAAGTAGTCGACGCGATACGGCCGTCCCGGCTCAACCGGGTCGAACAGCTCAATTTGCAGCTCCGGCGTCTGCCAGCCGCGCTCGATCATCAGGGCGCGCGCCTTGGACTCGCCACCGCTTTCCGACAGGCCATCGGCATACCGTGCAACCCTGCGCGCCGTCACAACACCGCGACGATTTAAGCCAAGCTTGTTGACTGCCTCAACGAGATGCTCCTTCGACAACAGCTGCTCATGAAGCGCCGAGTCCGCAATGATCAGTCCCTCGACAAACGATGCATCGACCAGGCAATCCGTAATCGTTTGATCGATATCGGTCACGGCAATGTCCATCTGGGTGGCCCGTGTTTGACGAACATAACGATGGCGAACGACCTGAGAGTCCGGCGTCGTTGATTGTGCCGGTGCCACGGCGATATGGATGTGCGTCAAATTGGCATGCGAAACCGAAAGGCCATAGATAACAGCCGCCGTATAGGAGCAAAACGTACAGTCGGGATGCTTTTGCGCAAGGGCCCGCACCCGATGCAGATAACGCTGTCGAAACTTGAGTTCGGACCAATATTCCGGACGCGCATACAGCCCTGGCATGACCGCCTCGAGACTTCCCGCCGCCACCCGTCGCTCAATCTGCTTTGCCTCCGCCGCAGTTCGCGCGTACACGCAGCTCATCTGCTGTTCGCATGCCTTAATGTGACCTGCAAGTCTTTGATTCGCCGTCATGTTTGCCACGTCGCCTCCCAACTCTTGGAACGGCGCCAACGTACCAGGCGGTTTCATGCGAAGTCTGACCAAATGCCAACCAAAAGCTGACCAAATGCTTGACGGTTTTGAACGCTTTAGGTTAATGGCTTATATCTGCAGGTAGAACGGTTGTCGAGAGGTCCCTGTCTCCACATTTTGAACCTCAAAAGCCGTCGATTTCCTTAAAAGAAAATATGCTGTGGCTCGAAACTACCTAGTTTGCGATGCTGTCCGTAAACACTCGACGCGTGGTGCTGCCGCCTACGACAGCCGCAGAAAAATCGAGCGTGGAAAATCTCCCACTTTGGGCCTGTTCCTCGACCAAAAGTGGGAGATTATCCACGCTCATTCAACATGCGTCCGATTATCCACGCTCGTCGCGTAGCGGCCACGATAACCGCCGCAGCCACAGCCACGACAGCGGCCTAGTGCTCCTCGCCGGCGCGAGCCAGGTCGTAGGGCGTGGTCTGGTAGACGTAGTAGTTGAGCCAGTTGGTGTAGAGCAGCTGAGCCTGGCTGCGCCAGACGTTTCGCGGCTCGGCGGTGGGGTCGTCGCCCGGAAAGTAATGCGCCGGCACCTGAGGGTTGAGCCCGCGCTTCACGTCGCGCTCGTACTCCAGGCGCAGCGTGTCGGTATCGTACTCGGGGTGGCCAAATACAAAAAAGCGACGGCTGTCGGTCGACTTGACAATGTACAGGCCAACCTCGTCGGACACGGCCACGACCTCAAGCTGCGGCTCGGCCTCCACGTCCTCGCGGCGCACATCGGTGTTGCGCGAATGCACGGCATAGAAACGGTCATCAAAGCCGCGGACCAGCGGGCTTTGCGGCTTCACCAGATAATGCTCAAATACGCCGCTCGCCTTTGCCGGCAGGTCGTACTTCTGGATACCGTAATGATGGTACAGGCCGGCCTGCGCGCCCCAACAAATGTGCAGCGTAGAGTGCACGTGCGTGGTGGACCAATCCATGATCTGGCAGAGCTCGGGCCAGTAGTCGACCTCCTCGAACGGCATCTGCTCCACCGGCGCGCCCGTGATAATCAGGCCGTCGTAGTGGATGTCGCGGATGTCGTCGAACGTGCGATAGAACGTCTCCAGGTGGCCGGCGCTCACGTGCGTGGCCTCGTGCGTCTTGGTACGCAGCAGGTCCACCTCCACCTGCAGCGGCGTGTTGGAGAGCTTGCGCATGATCTGCGTCTCGGTGGCAATCTTGGTGGGCATGAGGTTGAGGATGAGCACGCGCAGCGGACGAATGTCCTGGTGCAGTGCGCGGTACTCGGTCATGACAAAGATGTTCTCGCTCTCGAGCTGCGCGGCAGCAGGGAGGGCGTCGGGAATGCGAATGGGCATGGATGCTCCTTACGAGTCAGTTGCAGTTATGGTACAACGACCGGCCCCATCCGCGCGAGCACATCGCCCAGCGATGCCGTCAGCGGCCCAAATCACTCCAAAAGTAGAGATTACGGCATGTCCCAAAAATCTGTGGCGCTTTAGCCTAGCAAAGTGGCAACAGGACGTTACAATGGTTCGACGCGAAAAACTCGGCCGAAAGGATACATATATGTATCAGACGCGTAAGATCGGTGTGGTCGGTCAGGGCCACGTAGGAGCACATGTCGCCAACAGCCTGCTTATGCAGGGCATTGCCGACGAGCTGTACCTATGCGATATCAACGAGGCCAAGGTGACGTCTGAGGTCCAGGACCTGCGCGACTCCCTTTCGTTTGTCCCGTATAACACCAAGATCGTCAATTGCTACGACCACTACGAGGAGCTGGCCTGCTGCGACGTCATCGTCAACGCCGCCGGCAAGGTCGCGCTGGCCGCCGGTAGCCGCGACGGCGAGCTGTTCTTTACCACCGACGCCGCCCGCACCTTTGCCAAGCGCATCGTCGACGCCGGCTTCGACGGCATCTTCGTGAGTATCTCCAACCCCTGCGACGTCGTATGCACCGAGCTGTGGCACCTGACCGGTTACGATCCCAAGAAGATCATCGGCTCGGGCTGCGGCCTGGACTCCGCCCGTCTGCGCACCGAGATCTCCAAGAAGGTCGGCGTGAGCCCCAAGTCCATCGACGCCTACATGATCGGCGAGCACGGCTTTAGCCAGCTGGCTGCCTTTAAGGCCGCGACCATCGCCGGCAAGAGCCTCAACGAGCTCCAGGCCGAGAACCCCGACAAGTACGCTTTTGACCACATGGAGGTCGAGGAGCTCGCGCGCAAGGGCGGCTACGTAACCTACCAGGGCAAGCAGTGCACCGAGTACGCCGTCGCCAACTCCGCCGCGCGCGTCTGCGCTGCCGTTCTGCACAACGAGCACGCCGTGCTTTCCGCCTCCACGCTCATGACCGGCCAGTATGGCGAGGAGGGCATCTTCACCTCCCTGCCGTGCGTGATCGGCGCCGAGGGCGTCGAGGAGGTCTACACGCTCGACCTGTCCGAGTACGAGCTCGAGGGCTTCCACAAGAGCTGCCAGCACATCCGCGACAACATCGCCCAGCTCGACTGGTGGGATGCCGAGGCCTACGACGCAGAGTAGGCCGCCGCTTGACGCGACACCTCGCACACACGGCCGCAATGTAGAGCGGGCCGCGCCGGAAATCCCCGGTGCGGCCCGCTTTTTATTGACCCCAACAGCATGCCTGCAGATTTAGGTCTAATACTTTTCCTGCAAAGCGAACGAGCCAAATCGGACCCCCGAAGCATCGATACTTTTCAGACGCCATTTCCTGCGATTTCGTCGAGATTTACCTGCGGTTTTGGCACCAAAAAGTGCGGATGCTTCAGGGATCCAAAATAGGTCGTTCACTTCTGGGGAAAAGCATTTGACTTCATTATTCGACAGCTGGGACGGGGTGCCGCGACGCAGACGGGACCCTCGTTTGGCGAAGGCCCCGTCGTAAAAGTTCGCTTTCCCCGCTACTTAGTACTGCTCGACGCCCATGTAGCGACGGACCTCGGGGCTGTGGTCAAACACCTTGCCGCGGGCGGCGCGCAGCTCGCAGCTCATGTTGTAGAAGAAGATCGGCTCCAGGTACGAACGCACGCTGGCGGGCACGTCGCCTACGCCGTACTCGAGCGCATCGAGCACCATGACCGTATCGGTATGCGTGTTGAGGAATGCGAGCGCGCGCTCCTCCATGGGGCGGCACTCGCCCGATCCGAGCTGCACAAAGTAGAACACGCCGGGCTCGGTGGCCTCGAAGGGGCCGTGGAAGTACTCGCCGGAGTGGATGTAGCAGCAGTGCTGCCACTGCATCTCCATGAGCGAGCAGATCGCCATGGCGTAGGTCTGGCTAAAGTTGGGGCCGGAGCCCAGGATGTAGAAGAACTTGTGCTGCTGGCAGAGCTCGGCAAAGCGATCGCCCAGCTCGGCGTTGACCTTTTCGCGAGCAGCGGGCAGCAGCGCGTCCATCTGCTTGAGGCCAGCGTACATGTCGGCGAGCGCCTCGTAGCCCTCCTGCTGGTCGAGCAGCTCGGCAGCCATCAGAACGCCGATGCCCTGCGGGACCTCGGCCTGCGACTCGCCCTTGCCCCACGGATAGACCCAGGTGGTCCACTTGCCGTTATCGATCTTGGAGCCCGCATAGTCGGTCATGGTCACGACCTCGGCGCCGGCAGTCAACGCCATCTCGCAACCGTCGATGACCTCCTGCGTGTTGCCACTGTGGCTGCAGGCGACGACGAGCGACTTCGGCCCCAGGCTCTTGGGGGCCATCAGGCAAAACTCACGCGCGGTGTAGACCGTCGAGGCAAACGTGGTGGCCTCGCGCTTGAGCAGCTCGTTGGCCGGCATTAAGTCGATCATCGAACCGCCGCAGGCGATCCAAAAGACGTTCTCGATCTTACCCTTGCGCTCGATAATTTCCTGAATCAGATCGTGTGCGTTCACGGTGACGCTCCTCCTTGTGTGGCGGCTTTGGACGACGGCAGCTCGTACCTGCAGTCGTTCTATGTTGTTCTATTTATAGCACGCAAGCTATCGCGAGTGAAGTCGTTTCAGCAAATTTGTTCTATGTTGTTCTATCTATGGACGTTAGATGTCGAACACGTAGCGCGAGCCCACGATCTTTTGGCGCCCGAGCAGCAGGGGCCGCTCGTCCTCATCGGTAAAGTACGCCTCCATATAGAAGAGCGGCTCGCCGACCGGCACCTCCAACAGCGGAGCCGCCTGAGCATCGGCAAGCGCAATCTCCACGGTGCAGGGGTCGGACTTGAGCGGCGCGCGGCCCGAATGCTCGGCGACGAGCGCAAAGATCGAGTTATCGGCGAGGTCCTTATCGGCCAGCGTCTGCAGATAGGGATGGTCGGCGAGCGCAAAGGCGTTGTTCTCGAGCATGACGGGGATGCCGTCGGCCGTGCGCACGCGCTCGACCACGATGAGCTCGCAGCCGGGCTCCACGCCAAAGAACGCCGCATCCTCGCGCGTCGCCGCGACCACCGTACGCGACACCAGACGCGCTCCGGCCACCATGTCGTTGGCGGCACAACCCTCAGTAAAGCTCTGGACGTCGCCTTTCTGGACAATCTTGCGCTTGAGCTTGGGAGCGCACACAAAGGTGCCCCTCCCCTGCTGTCGGTTGAGATATCCCGCGCGCGACAGCTCCTCGATGGCGCGGCGCACGGTGATGCGTCCCACGCCGTAAGACTTCGCGAGCTCCATCTCGGAAGGGATGCGCGAGCCGGCCGCATACACGCCGCGCGCGATCTCGCCCTTCAGGTCGTCCATGACCTGCTGGTACAGCGGTACGGCGGATACGCCAGCGCGGTCGGTTTTATCGTCGGTTGCCATCGTTACGCTCCATCCCGCGCATGCTCGGATTCAAACTCTTCAATCGCCGCCATAAACTGCTCGCCAAAGGCGTCGGCCTTTTTCTCGCCAATGCCGTTGACCTGAATCAGCTCGTCGCGCGTCTGCGGGCGCAGGCGGCACAGGCCGCGCAGGGCCTTGTCGGAAAAGACCATGTACGGCGCCATCTCGAGCTCGGCCGCGATCTCCTTGCGCAGGGCGCGCAGGCGCTCGAACAGCTCGGCATCGTCGCCCACGCGCGGGCGCTGATCCAGCTCGGCCTCCTCGCGCAGCAGATCCACCGCACGGCGAGCACGGGCCGAGGCCTTGCGCTTGGACGCGCGACGCTTAACGGTAAAGGCAAACGCCTCGTCCTCGACCTCGCCGGCACGCGGACCCAGGCCCACGACCGGGTACTGCCCCTGCGAGGTGGCCAAATAACCGCGGCCGCACAGCTGGCCGATGATGTCCTTGATGCGCCCGACCGATTCGCTCGACAGCTCACCATAGCCGCGATCCTCGTCCAGATGCATCTGGCGGATGCGCTCGGTGTTGCCGCCGTGGAGCACATCGGCGATGAGCGACTTGCCAAAGCGCATGGGGCGCGTGGCCACATAGCGCACGGCGGCGCGAGCCATACCGGTGACGTCCTCGACCTCGAACTGCGTGAGGCAGTTGCTGCAGTTGCCACAGCCCTCGGCGTCGTCTGTGGCGGTGGCGCCCGCACCAGCCGCAGCAGCATGCTCGGCCGCGGCCTCGTCGCCAAAGTAGCGCAGCATATATTCGCGCAGGCAGCCGGTGGTATTGCAGTAGCCCTCCATCTGGCTGAGCAGACGATATCGGTTCTGGAGCGCCCACGCGCGTTGCTCGTCATCGAGCGCCTCGTCGGCAGCGTCGCCGCGGTCGATCAAAAAACGACGCATGCGAAAATCGTTGCCGTTCCACAGCAAATGGCAGCTGGCCGGGTCGCCGTCGCGGCCGGCGCGGCCCGCCTCCTGGTAGTAGGCCTCGATGCTCTCGGGCACGTTGTTATGGATGACGTAGCGCACGTTGGGCTTGTCGATACCCATGCCAAAGGCGTTGGTGGCGACCATCACCTGAATGTCGTCGTCGATAAAGGCACGCTGGCTCTGACGACGGGCGTCGTTGCCCATGCCGGCATGGTAGCGGCCCACGCGAATGCCGCTGGGGCCCAACGCCTCAGCAAGCTCGCCTGCCAGCACATCGACGGTCTTGCGGGTCGAGCAATACACGATGCCGCTCTCGCTCGAATGCGCGATCACATAGTCGCGCACCCACGCGGTCTTAGCCTTGTCGCCCATCTCCTCGCAGCCAAAGTAGAGGTTCTTGCGATCGAAGCCCGTCACCACCGTCGCCGGGTTTTGCAGGCCGAGCATCTGCTGAATGTCCGCACGCACGCGCTCAGTCGCTGTAGCGGTAAAGGCCGCCACGATGGGGCGCTGCGGCAGGGAATCGATAAACTCGCGAATCTGCAGGTAGGCGGGGCGGAAGTCCTGGCCCCATTGACTTACGCAGTGGGCCTCGTCAATGGCCACGAGCGGCACGCCAATGCCGCCGTCCGCCGCGGCCTCCTGCGCAAAGGCCAGAAAACGCGGCTCGAGCAGGCGCTCAGGTGCCACATACATAAGCTGGTAGCGGCCTTCGCGCGCCCGCTTGAGCACGGTATTTTGCTGAGCCGGCGTAAGGCTGGAGTTGAGATAACTGGGTCGCGCACCCGCCGCGAGCAACGCACGGGTCTGGTCCTCCATAAGCGACAGCAGCGGACTCACCACAAAGGTGATGCCGGGCAGCATGAGCGCAGGCACCTGGTAGCAAATGGACTTGCCGGCACCTGTGGGCATAACGCCGAGTGCATCGCGGCCGGCAAGGATCGCATCGACCATGCGGTCCTGCCCCGGGCGAAACGAGGTGTAGCCAAAATAGGCGCCGAGCGTGTCGAGCGCCATCTGCTGCATGCTATCGGTCATGGTTTCCTAACGTCCAAGTCATCTGCCGCCGATTATACGCCGCCACGCGGACCAGCGCCGAGCTGCCGCCAGCCACGGGCTACGCGGTCCGAAGGGACGAGCGTGGATTTTTGGACACTTTCCGGATGAGCGTGGAAACGTCGCTGGTTGAGCATGAGTCAGCGAAAACGCCCCTAAGCGAGCAAGGTGACGTGAAAGAGGAGGGAAGCGTACTTCGGTACGCGACCGACGATTGAACGTCAGATTGCCGCTTAGGGGCGTTTGCAGCGTCGACCGGTCCGCCGTTCGTTAGAACGGCGGAACCAAGGGCGCAGCGTCGAGCCGTTGCGCGGTTTGGCAAAACCGCGCAACTTACATCACCATGACGTAGCGGCTGCCCACGTAGTACTGCTTACCCATCAGGACCGGCTCGCCATTGGGACCGGTAAAGCCGGCACGCAGGTTGAGCAGCGGATCGTGCGGAGCGATGCCCAACTCGGCCGCCTGCTCGGTATTGGCACGAACGGCCTCGACCGTGCGGTAGCCAACCGAGACAATCGGGGTTCCGCCAACACGCTCGACCTCGGCAAAAATCGACTTGTCCTCAAGATCGGCCGTCAACAGCTCACGGTAGGCGTCAAACGGCACAAAGATGTTCTCCTCAAAGATGGGCTCGCCGTCGGCCGTACGCACGCGCTTGATATGCAGCAGCAGCGCGTCCTTCTGCAGGCCAAAGAACTCCATCTCGTTTTGGCGCGCCGGAACGATCTGGCGATCGACCACATGTGCGCCCGCCTTCATGCCGTTGTCGGCACACAGCGCGGTAAACGTCTGCAGCGTCGAGGCATGGAACTGACGATTGATGTGCGGCGTGGAAACAAAGGTGCCGCGGCCCTGCTGCTTAACCAGGTAGCCATCTGAGCACAGCTCCTCGACGGCGCGGCGCACCGTAATTCGGCTCACCTCGTACTGCTCGGCTAGCTCAAGCTCGGACGGAATACGCTCCTTGGGTGCATAAACACCTTTCTCGATCGCATCCTTGATTTCGTCGTAAATCTGCTGGTAAAGCGGTGCATTTTTGGGCGCAGGCATATCTGATCACTCTTATCAAAATAGCTAAATTTCTAATACGTATATAACGTCTAGTTTCATGTTACCTCATATTGATAAAACGATACACCCCCACCTACCAAAAAGGGACAGGTTTAATTTGGTAGGTTTTATCTGGGCAAACGAAAGCCCCTCGAAAGCAACGGGGCTTTCGAGGGGCTCATACGGAAGGGTTGCGCCAGGCCGGCAAAATACCAATACCCTACTTGCCGTCGTCCTGCTGCAGGCTGTCCTGCTCGCTGAGGCGCGCCTGCCTGCTGGTCATGCGCGCGGGCTTGTCGGGATCGGGTACGGCTGTGGGCATGGGCTCGTCGACATGACCGCCCCACCAGCCGCCCACAAAGTTGAGCGTGTGGAACACATTGATCACGGCGCCGGGATCAATGTCGCACACTAGCTTGATAATGTCCTGGCTCTCATAGGTCGAGACAACGGCGTGCAGCAGATACATCTTTTCGCGGCTGTATCCGCCGATGACCTCAGCGCAGCTAATGCCGTGCTGAAAATGGTCAACATAGGCGGTCATGACCTCGTCTGCCTTGCGCGTCGTGATCTGCAGCGTCACGCGGTCGTAGCGACGATAGAAACTGTCGATGGTCTTGGTCGAAATAAACTGGAACACGATGGAGTACGCCGCGTTGTCCCAGCCAAACATAAAGCCAAAGATCGCCAGGATAAAGCAGTTGAAACCAAAGATGACGCCCCAGATAGTCTTGCCCGTGTGGTTGGAGACCCACAGCGCGATAAAGTCGGTGCCGCCGGTGGATGCGCCGGACTTTAGCGCGATGGCAGCGCCCAGACCCGAGACCACGCCGCCAAAAATGATGAGCATAATCTTGTCGCCCAAAAACGGGGCAAAGTGAAAGATGTTGAGGAACAGCGACGAGAGCACGACCTGCATCATCGAGAAGATGACGAAGCGCTTGCTGATGCCGCTCCAGCATAGGAGCGCCACGGGGATGTTGAGCGCGAGCATGCCGAGCGAGATGTCGATGTGAACGCCGCCCAGCGAGGTAACGCGATCGAGTAGGACCGCGACGCCGGTAAGACCGCTCGGAAGCAGATCGGCGGGCTGAATGAACGCCTGGATCAGGAATGTCTGGAAAACGGCGGAAATGGTGACCGCCACGGCGGTGATGGCGCGGCGGACGATGGTGAGGCGGCCAAGTACGAGCACTCGGTCCGTGAGCTGATCGATGGCGTTCGCCACGTAGGCTCCTTTCGAAGGCAGATGTAGTTGTGGGGCATGGCCGCGATTGTAGCATGTAGCGCGAAAGGGCGCTTCAATTCACCCGCTCTCGACAACCAAAACGAGCCAGCATCTCCCCAACCAAAGAGCCCAAATTCCAAGTGAGTAGACTTTTCGCGACCCACCGAGCATACCCAAAAAAGTCACCTCTGTGACCTGCGGTTTTACTAAGGCAGATACGCTTTGTGCTCTGCCTGAGCCGAAAAGTCTACTCACTTAGTCTGAGTCGGAGCCAAACGGATCAAATCGAAGCCAAAATGAGCCGATCTGCCGCAAAAGACGCGTGAATCGGTACTTCTCGTAGCGAATTGACGCTATAAAGCGGTCAGAATGTCGGCGAGGTTGTCGATGACGACGTCGGCGGCGGACTGGTCCAGGTTGACGCCCTCATGCGGACGCAGTGCCAGGACGCGGGCGCCGGAGCGCTTGCCGGCCTCGATACCCAAAGGCGAGTCCTCGATAACCAGGCACTCGGCGGGGTCAACTCCCAGCGCCTTCATGGCACGCAGATAGATCTCGGGGTCGGGCTTAAACGCACTGCACTCGTGACCACTGATGGTGTAGTCCAGTACGTCGGCGATACCCGCAATCTCCACCAGCTCGTCAATCAACTCACGATACGACGAGCTCGCGATGGCACACTTCACGCCGCGCTCGTGCAGCTCACGCATCACCGGCTCCGTCTGCTCGTTGAGCAGCTCGGCATACGGAACGGGGTGGTCCGGGCTGTAGACTTGCTTGTACTCCACGCGCAGGCGCTCGCGCAGCTCAATATCGTCGGGAACCAGCGTCTCCCAAATGGCGGGCTCGTTAGACCCCGAAAGATCGGGGATCTCGTCAAAGTGGAACCCCTTCTCCTCCATAAACGCCACGCGGCGACGGTTATAGAACCACTCGGTATCGACCAGCACGCCGTCCATATCAAACAGCACTGCCTTGATCATACGCATCTCCTCCCACCTGCCAAAAAGGGACAGGTTTATTTTGGTAGGTTTTATCTGGGGTTTGCGGCGCGACGGGCGCGCCCTCCCCAGAGCAAAAAAGGGGACGGGGCGCAAACCCCATCCCCTCTCAATCAACCTGTAAGGTCTACTTACTTGTGATTAGTAGGAAAGCTTCCACATGTAGCGACGCATGGTCAGCGGGTGCTGACGGGCCTCGGCGATCTGGTTGCCGTACTCGCGCATAACGGCGAGGTGCAGCAGCGGGTTGAAGTAGGTGACGACGCTTGCCGGCACGGCGTCGGCCAGACCGTAGTCCTTGGAGTCGATCAGAGCGACCTTGGCGCCCATGCGCTTAAGGAAGGTGAGGGCGCGGGCGTCCATCGGACGGGTGGCACCATCGGACATGAAGAAGACGTAGGGCTTACCCTCGGTGGAAACCTCGAACGGGCCGTGGAAGTACTCGCCGGTGTTGTAGGCGGCGGCGTCGATCCACTGCATCTCGGTGAACAGGAAGGCGGCGTGAGAATAAGCCATCTTCTCGGAGGCACCGGAGGCCATGAAGTAGATCATCTCGTCGTCCTTGAAGTCCTGGGCGAACTGCTTGGCAAGACCCTTGGCGGACTGAGCGGCGTTCTCGCAGAGCTCGAAGACGTTGGTGAGACCGGTGATCATGTCCTCGTAGTGGTCATAGCCCTCGGTCTGCTGAAGGATCTCGACAGCAAGAGCGATGGCGTAGCCGGGCTTCTCGCACTTGGCAGCGTAGTTGGCGTGGAAGCCGTGAACGATGACGTGGTCGGCGTCGACGGTCAGAGCGGAGCCAGCCTTGTTGGTGAGGGAGACGACCGGGCAGTTGTGCTTCTTGGCGGTCTTGTTGGCCTCGACGGTCTCGGGCGTGGAGCCACCGAGGGAGCAGGTGATCACGAAGGTGTGCTCGTTGACCCAGGAAGGCGTGTCGTAGTTGAACTCGTTAGCGGTGAAGATCTGAACGTTCAGCTTGTCCGTGTTGTTGGCCAGGAAGTACTTGGCGGGGTAAAGGTCGGACATGGAAGCACCGCAGCCGACGAAAGCGACGCTGTGGATCTCGTGGTTGGACAGGACGTCAGCGACGATCTGCTTAGGGAGGTTAAGGTCGATCTCGTACATCTGACACATTCCTTTCGATTTGTTGCGGCGTCACATTGCCGGACGCTCGCAGGGTTACCGTAGTTAGGACCGAGTCGCCGGCCCGTTGAGGATGTGACAAAGGGACTATCCCTTTGTCACATGTTAGGGATGGAAGCCTGCCTGGGGTATGGGATGCCAGGCAGGCCCCCGGGGGAAGCGGTTAGACGCTTGGTCGCGACTAGGCCAGGATGCCGGCCGCGGAGAGGGCGATGCCGCCCACGATGGCGATCACGAGAAGCCAACCGGTGTTGACGTTCTTCTTGATGAGCCAGTACATAAGGCCGGTGAGGCCAAGGGAGATCATCTGGGGCATCATGCCGTCCAGGATGTCCTGGATCACGACGGTGCCGTCAGCGAACTGCAGCGGGGTGGTGGCGCCGATCAGCGTAGCGATCATGCCGCCCACAGACATAAGACCCACGATGCCGCAGACATACATGAGCTTCTCCATGAGGTCGCCGCCCTGAAGCTTGCTCAGGTACTCGTGGCCGCCCTGATAGCCCATCTTGGCTGCGAACCAAGTGATCAGCACGGAGGGCACAATGGAGATGAGCATGGCCAGGATCGGGCCCATGATGGAACCCTGCTGAGCCAGCTGAACGCCCAGACCAAAGGCGATAACGCGGATGGTGCCCTGGAAGAGGGAGTCACCGATGCCGGAAAGCGGACCCATGAGGGAGGTCTTGACCGCGTTGATCGAATCGGGATCGAAGTTCTCGGGATCCTTGGCGTACTCCTCCTCCATGGAGGCGGAGAGGCCCAGGATGAAAGCGCTCGTCTGCGGGGTGCAGTTGTAGAACGCCATGTGACGGTGGTAAGCCTCTTTCTTAGCAGCGAGCTGCTTGGGGTCGGACTCGTCCGGATAGAGGCGATCGAGCGTGGGAACCATGCCGTAGAGGAAGCCCATGTTCATCTGACGCTCGTAGTTCCAAGAGGCCTGGATGGCCCAGGAGCGCCAGAAGAACTGGCTGACCTTCTTGTTCAGGGACACGTCCTTGGTTGCGGTTGCCATAGTGTGTTCCTCCTTAGTCTTCGTCGTCTTCGAGCGGATCGTAGTCGGAATCGACACCGGCGGCTGCATGGGAACCGTTGAACTTGAAGCCCATGAAGACGACAGCCAGGCACACACCGATCAGAGCGACCGCGATGACGGACAGGTTGAGGTAAGCGGCGAGCAGGAAACCGATGAACAGGAACGGAGTCATACCCTTCTTGATCATCATGGTGAGCAGCAGGGCCAGACCGTAGGCGGTCATGATCTTGGTCGAGACGTTCAGACCAACGGACAGCCACTCGGGAACCATGTTGACGATGGCTTGGACCAGGTCGGTACCGACAAAGACGGCCAGGAAGATCGGCAGGAAGTACATGATGGCGTACAGACCGGAGCCGGCGCAGATGTGCATGCGGTAGGCGGTCTTGAACTTGCCGTTATCAATCGCGCTATCGGCCACATGGGTGAGGGCGGCGATGATGGAACGGAACACGATGCCGAGGAGCTGACCCAAGACGGCGACCGGGATGGCGATTGTCATGGCGGTCTCGGCGGAAGCATCGGTCAGGCACGCAAAGGCAGCGGCCACGATGCCGCCCAGGACCATATCGGGCGGAACGGCGGCGCCGACCTGCACCAGGCCCATGGACACGAGCTCGACGGCGGCACCGACGGCAAGGCCGGTGGGCACATCGCCCAGCAGCAGACCGACGAGCGTAGCGCCAACGAGGGGCTGCTCGAAGTTAAGACGACCGAGCAGGCGGGAGTCCCACATGCAGAACACGCCGACGAGGCCGACGAGCACCGCACTGATGAACGTATTCATACCCTTCTCCTTTCAGTCAGGCAAAAGCCTGGTTGATTACAGCTTGGCGTCGATGTCGACGCTCTGATACGTAGGGGTCTGCTGGACGTAGAGCTTGATGCCCATGTCGAGCAGCTGGTTGACGTCGGCCTTCTGGGTGGCGTCGAGGAAGACGGAGCTGTCCTTGCCGCCGACCTGATCGGCACCGTCGTGGTTGGCGGTGGCGCCCAGGTTGATGGCGTCGAGCTTGTAGCCCTGGCAGAACTGCAGCATCTCGGCCGTGTTGCCAAAGACGAACATGACGCGCTCGCCGAGGGTGTTGAGCTTGTCCATCTTGGCGAGGGCACGCTCGACGGTGAAGACGTTCAGGCGCACGCCCTGGGGCTTGGCCAGCTTAAGAGCGCCCTTCTTGATGTCATCGTTGGCGGCAGCGTTGTCGACGACGATGATGCGCTCGGCCTGAACCTTGGTGGTCCAGGTAAAGACGACCTGGCCGTGCAGCAGACGGTAGTCAAGACGTGCGAGGACGATCTTGGCGGGACCGGAGCTGTGACGGGACGCCTTGGCCTTCTTGGCGGGAGCCGCGGCGACCTCGACCGGTGCGTTGGGGTTGGTCAGACCGGTGCGGGCCTCGTTGATGAGGGCCGCGAGCTCGGTGCCCTTGACGGGGGCGGGGCTCATAGCAAGCGTGAGCGCCAGCGGGATGTTGAAACCGCTGACAACCGTGAACTTCGTGCCGTTCTTGGAAAGCTCGACCATGTTGTTGTTGACCGAGCTACCGAGCATATCGGTTAGCACATACACGGTGTCGTCCGCGTTGAACGTGGCGATCATAGCCTCAACCTTATTGGTGATGGGCTCCTTGTCGTCACGAGCAAGCGACACGACGTGGACGTTCGACACGTCGCCGAGAACCATCTCGAGCGTGTCTTTGGCGCCTGCGGCCAGGCCGCCATGAGATGCGAGAATGATCTGATTCATCTTGCCTCCTCCTTTTCGTTATGGTCATTATAACGTCTTATACGTTGCTTATATTGATAATTAGTATATAAACCGTTCGCGGGTGAAAAACGACCGTTGGCGGGTTTAACGCAATCGAAACGATGGTCTTGGGTAGGCCGGCGCTGGCTGGATAACCCCAGGTCGGACGCCGCGCGCAAACCCCCCCTATCGCACGAAGTACCAGGGGCTTTCCTGCACGGTGGGCTCCAGCGCAATGCCCGTGCGCTCGCGGAAGAGATCCATGTCCTGCGATTTCTCCGTCCACCACGCGTTGGGTTTAAAGGTCATGCTCTCAACGACATGACCGACAAACACACTGTTGCGCAGCTTGGAAAAGTCGGTGTTCATAATCACGATGGACGCGAGCACCAAAACGATGCCCAGAACTTTGATCGCGCCGGCGGGCTCGGCGTAGACACCAATGCCCAGCAGTACGGTGACGACTGTCTCGAATGACATTACGACGGGAACTTTCGACGTCTCGAGCCCCATGGACAGACCCTGCATATATAAGACATAGGCCACGGCTGTGGGGATGAGTCCAAAGCCAAGGAACAGCAGCAGCAGCTGTGGCGACATTGCCGCGGCGACATCTGGCCACGGAGCCGCGATAGCCGCCATAACCGCACCGCCAAAAACAAGGCCCCAAAACGTGACAGCCAGCGGGTGGACCGTCTTGGTTGCTATCCGGCTAAACACCGCGAGCGACGCGCCACAAAAGCCCGCAATCACGCCCGACGTGACGCCCCAAACCGAAAAATGAAAACCGGAAAGGTCGCCATCGGTCACTGCAAGTACACAGCCACCGATGTTAAAAGCGATGGCAACGAGCTTGTTGGGAGTCACATCCTCGCGATAAAGTACGCGGCCGAGCATGACGCCAAACACCGGCGAGGTGTAGAGCAGTACCGAGGCCGTGGACATGCCCACCTCGCCCATGCACTCGTAATAAAGAGTGTTAGCGGTGGCGAGGCCGATAATACCAAGAAGCGCACAAGGAACAAGCTCTTTAGGACTTGCCTTGAACAGTGCCAGGGGACCCGATGCCTTTCCCTCACGAGCACCTCCCTGGCAACCCATGAATGCCAAGACCGGAGCCATTAAGACGGCACCCGACAACAGGCGAAAGGCCGCCATGCTCTGGGACGAAACGCCCATGGCCGAGATGCCGTTTACAAAGATTCCGATGCTGCCCCACATAAGCGCGGCGATCAGCACCAGCACATAGCCCAGATTGCTTCTCTTCAACGCAGCCTCCTTGGTCTGTTTCCAATATGTTTCACACTACGTTATAGTCGTTATATACATATATCAAGACACAAATCGGCAAACGGGAAATCTGCACCGCTGGGGAACAAAGTACCCATTGGGGACGTACTTAAATGACTACCCCAGGTGCCGCAAAATGACGAGAGTGGATAATCTCCCACTTTGAGTCCCCAAACAGGCCAAAAACGGGAGATTATCCACTCTCATTCTGCGGGGCACGCATTTAAGTCTGTCCCCAATGAGTGCCCCAAATGCGGCCCGTGCAGCGTCGAGCCGTTCCGCGGTTTGGTTAAACCGCGGAACTAATAGTCCAGCTTCCACATGTAGCGGCGCGTCATGTAGTCCTTGTGGGTGACGGCAGAAAGCGCGCGCATATACACGTTGTTGAGGATCGGCGCAAAGATCAGGTGGTTGAAGTACTCGCTCACGCTGTCCTTGATGTCGTTGAGGCCGAGCTCCTTGGCGTCGAGCTGGTAGACGCGCTCACCACCGTACTGGTTGACAAAGCGAATGCCGCGCTCGTCGTTGCAGCGGCTGCGGCCGACGCTGATGAGCTGGAACAGCGAAGTACGCTTGTCCAGGATCTCGAAGGGACCGTGGAAGAAGTCGCAGGTGTTGATGGTGCAGGAGTCGATCTGCAGCATCTCCTGCACGTTGCAGATGCTAAAGACGTAGGCGGCACCAAAGAGCGGGCCCTGAGCCATAACGTTGATGCAGGGCTTGTCGGCGTTCTGCTCGGCCCACTTGGCAGCGAGCGGACGGGTGTACTCGACAGCCTTGCGATAGATGGGGTCGACCAAGTCGAAGGCGGCCATAGCGGCCTCGTACTCGGCATAGCCCTCGGTCTGCTGCGTAAGCTCCATGGCGATCATGGTCACGACGGCGGAGTTGGTGCGGCCCATGCAGGACTCATCGACGGCCAGGCTGTCATACTGGATCTTGTAGTCGCAGACTTCGGTGAGGCCGGACTCGTCGACATAGATGGCGATGGTGCTGGCGCCGTGATCCTTGGCGACCTGGGCGGCGACGATGGTCTCCTTGGTGCCGCGCATGGACACGACGACGGCCAGGGTGTTCTCGTTGACGTAGGCAGGCGTGGCGTGCACGAACTCGTTGCTGGTGTAGCTGGAGCTCACGACCTGCGTGGCCTCGTGCTCCATAAAGTACTGGGCAGGATAGTTGCCGCCGTTGGATCCACCGGCGCCAATCCACACGACGCGCTTGATGCCGCCCTTGTCTGCCTTGTCAGCCAAAACCTGGGAGACGACGTCCTTAACCTGTTCCTGAGTAGTCATCGTGCATCAGCCTTTCTTCTCGTTTGATGCTCTCGATGGCATACAAGTTACATACATGTTTTGGTTATGTCGACTAGTTGTATGCTATATTTGTCTTAGAAATTTTGCTGGTAAAGTTTTCGGCAAGCCATTACCAGCGGTTTTGTTGTCATGTTGGATACATGCTTGGTTCAGTAAGCATACAAGTTAGATACAGGTTGTTCGCATGATCACTTCGTCAAAAAAGAACTTGGCCCAATACGAGCGTCTGGCGGGTACGCTGCGCGACCGCATCGCCGCCGGCGTCTACGCGCGCGAAGACAAGCTGCCGTCCGAGATGGAACTCATGGACGAATCGGGGCTGTCGCGCAGCACCGTGCGCCACGCGCTTAAGGTGTTAGTTGACGAGGGCCTGGTGCGCACCGAGCGCGGACGTGGCGCCTTTGTGGCCGACACGCCAGCGCTCCACGAGAACAACCTGGTGTTTTCGAGCTACACGGCACAGGTACAGGGCCAGGGCATGAAGCCCACCACGCGCACCGTGGACTCGGGCTTTGCCAAGGCGGCCGGCAGCATAGCTAAGTTCTTTGACGCCGCCGTGGGCAGCAAGCTCGTCAAACTTGTCCGCCTGCGTTACCTGGACGATGCGCCGCTGTGCCTGGAAACCACCTATCTACCACCGAGCTTTGAGGCACTCATCGATCGCGATATCAACGGTTCGCTCTACGCCACGCTGCGCCAAGAATTCCATCGCGCGCCGGCACAGGGACATAAGACCTTTGAGGTGTGCTATGCCTCGCAAAACGAGGCGTTTTTGCTCAACGTTGAGCGTGGGCAGGCGCTGATCTTGATCACCGACTACGTCTACGACACCGACGGCCACCCGCTCCATATCTCCAAGCGTATCCAGCGCACCGACCGCGCCAAATACACCGAGCCCATCGGCTAGCGCACCAAACGAGGCAAAATGTACCTAATAAACGTTTTACCTGCGGTTTTTATTAAATCTCAAGCCGGCATGGCGCAAATGCCAACATCGCCTGGCAACACTCGCCGCCCAAGCTCAACTGTTCCTGCCCAAAATATCCAGCACCGTAAATCTAAGTGAGTAGACTTTTCGCGACCTGCCGAGCACATTCAAAACAGCCACCTCCGTGACCTGCGGTTTTACTAAGGCAGATACGCTTTGTGCTCGGCCTGCGCCAAAAAAGCCTACTCACTTAGCCCGCAAGGCGTCCCGAGGGGACAATCCAGGTCAAAATAGCGTACAAACGCCACGCTACTTGCGGCGATTTGATACCACAAGACAGCCAAAAACCTGCCAAAATAAACCTGTCCCTAAATGGTAGGTTTAGGAAGGTCGGGGAACCAGGTTGGTTTGGGTTGGTTGGGCGTGCGCTCGGCTAGGACTAGCTCCATCCAGCACATGTCGTACCAGCGGCCGAACTTTTGGGCACAGCGGTCGAAAGCACCCACCAAGCGATATCCCATATGGGCATGGAAGTCCTGGCTGTTGTGCGTTAGATACTCGTCGTCCTTGTCGTGCGGCACGGCGATGAGCGCGCACATGTTGGTGATGCCCATCGCGATCAGGCACCGCTTGAGCGCATCGTGCAGCTTGCGGCCCAGCCCGCCGTGGCGCACGTCGCGTGCCAGGTAAATCGACGTCTCGACCGACCAGTCGTATGCCTCGCGGCTGTTGAGCGGACTCGCATAGGCATAGCCTACCGGACGCCCGTCCAGCTCCATCACCAGATACGGATAGCGCTTGAGCGTACGCTCGATGCGCCCGGCGAACTCCTCAACGCTCGGCACCTCGTATTCGCAGGTAATCGCCGTCTGGCGCACATACGGCTCATAGATGGCAAGCAATGCCGGCGCATCATCGGGCGTCGCCAGGCGAATCGTCGGCTCGGACATCTTGGCCATACAGCCCCTCTCAAAAGCAAAGGCCGCCTTGCGCCAAACCCAGGCGCAAGGCGGCCCCTCGTCATTACATCAACCTACAGGACAGCCGCCAGCGCGTCGATGTCCTCCTGTGTCGTGGCCCAGCTGGTGCAAAAGCGCACCACGGTGTGGGTCTCGTCGTACTTTTCCCAGTACTCGATCGAAGCATGCTCGCGAATGCGGGCCATGTCCTCGTTGGGCAAAATCACAAACTGCTGGTTGGTGGGCGTCTCCAAGAAGAACTGGTAGCAGCGCTCATGCAGCACGCGACGAAGCGCCTGCGCCGTCTCAATCGCCTGGCGGCCAATCTCAAAATACAGGCCGTCGGTAAAGAGCGCCTCAAACTGAACGCCCGTCAGACGGCCCTTGGCCAGCAGCGCTCCGTGCTGCTTAATGCGCGGAATGGGGTGTGCCGGAGCGTGCATGCCGCAAAACACCACGGCCTCGCCGCAAAGCGCGCCGCACTTGGTGCCGCCAATGTAGAACACGTCGCACAGCTGCGCCAGCTCGGGCAGGGTAATGTCGCACTCATCGGCCGCCAGCGCATAGGCCAGACGGGCGCCATCCACAAACAGCGGAATCTGGCGCTTCTGGCACACCGCATGAATCGCCGCAAGCTCGGCGGCGGAGTACAGCGTGCCGTACTCGGTCGATAGGCTCACGTACACGGCACCTGGGAACACCGTGTGCTCGTAGCTCTCGTTTTCGTAAAACACCTGGATATAGCTGTCGAGATCCTCGGCATGCATCTTGCCCTCGTAGCCGGGAATGGTAAGCACCTTGTGGCCGCCAAACTCGATGGCACCCGCCTCGTGGCAGGCAACGTGGCCGGTCTCGGCTGCAACGACGCCCTCGTAGGGCGCAAGCAGCATGTCAATCACCGTCGCGTTGGCCTGTGTGCCGCCCACCAGAAAAAACACGTCGGCATCGGGTACCTGACAGGCCTCACGAATGAGCTGCTTGGCACGCTCGGTGTGCGCATCGGTACCGTAGCCGGGCTGCGGCTCCATATTGGTGTCGACGAGCGCCTGCAGCACTGCCGGATGTGCGCCGTGAGAATAGTCATTGTTGAACGCGAGCATGGTAATCCTCTCTAGCCGGGCACGAGCCCGATGATTCAGATGGGGCTATTGTACGCCGCCCGGATAGGCAATGCGCGCGGCAAGGCACTCGAGCGCCAGCACCAAGGCAAAGCCGCAGCTCACGTCACTCAAAAAGTGTGCGCCGATCACGATGCGACCAAAGGCGACGAGCGCTGCAACCACAGCGGCGACCCAAAAGACCACGCGGCGGCGCGACGGCTTTTCCTTAAAGGCCGCCGCGGGAAGCCCGGCGAGCATAAGGCCGATCGCCGCGTGCGCCGTGTGTCCGCTCGCAAACGACTTAAAGCCGTCCTTGATCACGCCGGCGGCGATATAGGCCCACTTGTCGGGGTTGCCGATCACCCACCACGGCTGAAAATTGAGCCCCGGCGTGACCTCGATCACGCGCATGCGCGGGCGCGACCACAGCGGCTTGACGATCACGTTGAGGATAATGGCCTGAGCGACCCACACGGCAAGCACCATCAACGCCCAGCGCGTGAGATCGTCGGGCGCGGTGTCGCGCGTAAGGCGATAGGCGATGAGGTTGGCCGCGATGACCAGCACAAACGTCAGCACCAACTGAACCACGATGAGTTTGCCGCCAACCCGCAGGGACGAAACGATCTCGTAGCCGACCAGGCCCACGTTGACCAGAACGCCCAGCACGGCGAGCCATTTGCTCCCCCTGGAGTCGGGACGCACCGCGCGTACGAGCATAACGCCTGCGACGCTCGCCGTCAGCTCAAACGGCAGCTCGCCGGCGGCCTCGATAAAGCGGCCGTACATGCTGGCGATGTTGAACAGCGCGCTCGAGATCTGGTAATCGAAGAAGCTGCCCACGCCCAGACAAAGGCACAGAACGACCGCGATAGCGGCGGCGTCTTTCTTGTAGATGTACCCGAACATGCTTTCCTTTCCATCGGGCGAAGTTTTCAACCTGCAACGTGGCGGGGCAAAGAATCCTTGTCCCGCCAAGCCACCTACCTGTTATTCATCATCGCTGGCACCCAGCTGCTGCAGCAGCATGAGGGCTGCTGCCACGGGACCGGCCTCGTCGTTGGCGTCGAGACCGCGGCCCAGGCCGCTGCCCACACCGGCGCCCGCCTTGTAGGGCACCGACAGCTTGCGGCTCGTGGGAAAGTTCACCGCGCCATAGCGGGTCTTTAGTTCAAAGGCCACCTTCTTGGGCACGTCGACGCCCAAAAACGTGATACGCCCACCGCTGAGCGTGACGCTCTCGAGCCCCAGGCGCTCGCCGCGAATACGGATGCGCGCGCGGTTGAACAGGTTGAGTCCCGCCAACGGCAGCTCGCCATGCGCGGCCTCGGTCTCTTCCTGCACCTCATCGATGCTCTCCAGGTCCTCGGCCGCTGCGAGCTTACGGTACACGAGCACGCGCTGATCCACCGCCGGCAGGTACTCCTCGGACAAGAAGTAGTCGGCCGGCAGGTTAATGCCCACGCTCGCCGCCTCCACGCCGGCATCGTCGTCACCGCGTGCCTCTGCCACGGCCTGGCCCAGCATCTGCGTAAACAGGTCAAAGCCTACGCTCGACAGGTTGCCGTGCTGCTCGGCGCCCATAAGCGAGCCGGCGCCGCGGATCTCCAGGTCGCGCATGGCGATGCGCATGCCGCTGCCCAGGTCCTGGAACTCGGAAAGTGCAGTCAGGCGTGCCGTTGCCTCCTCGGTAAGTGGCAGCTCGCCGGGGAACATAAAGTACGCGTATGCCTGCGTGGCCGAGCGGCCCACGCGGCCCTTAAGCTGGTAAAGCTGTGCCAGACCCAGACGCTGCGAGTCTTCGATGATCAGTGTGTTGGCGGTCGCGTTGTCGATGCCGCTCTCCACGATGGTCGTGGCGATGAGCACGTCGATCTTTTTGGTCGCGAACTCGATCATCACGTCCTCGACCTCGCGCGGGCTCATCTTGCCGTGCGCCACGCCCACGCGCGCCTCGGGCGCGGCCTCGTGCACGCGCGCCACGGCGTCGTCGATAGTCTTGACGCGATTGGACACGTAATACACCTGTCCGCCGCGGCCCACCTCCAGACGAATCGCCGCACTCACCACGTCGGGGTCGTACTCCCCCACGTGCACAATGACGGGACGACGCCCGGTCGGCGGCGTGGTGATCAGGCTCATGTCGCGCACGCCGCTCGTGGCCATCTGCATGGTTCGCGGAATAGGCGTTGCCGAGAGCGTGAGCACGTCGATTTGCTCGCGCAGGTTTTTGAGCTGCTCCTTGTGCTGCACGCCAAAACGCTGCTCCTCGTCGATGATCACCAGGCCCAGGTTCTTGGGGTTCACATCGGCCGAAAGCAGGCGGTGCGTGCCGATAAGCACGTCAATCGCGCCCTCGGCAAACGCCTTGAGTGCGCGCTTTTGCTGCGCCGGCGTACGGAAGCGGCTGAGAACCTCGACCTCAAGGCCAAACGGGGCAAAGCGTTCAAAGAACGTCTCGTAGTGCTGCTGGGCCAGAATGGTCGTGGGGCAGAGCACCATGACCTGGCGGCCGGAGTCCACGCACTTAAAGGCCGCGCGCAGGGCGACCTCGGTCTTGCCGAAGCCCACGTCGCCGCAGAGCAGGCGGTCCATGGGCTTGGGCGCCTCCATGTCAGCCTTGATGTCGGCGATAGCCTCCAGCTGGTCGCGCGTCTCGTCGTAGGGGAAGCTCTCCTCCATCTCGATCTGCTCGGGCGTATCGGGCGGGCAGGCGATACCGGTAATCGACGAGCGACGCGTATACAAATCGACCAGGTCAAACGCCAGCTTTTTGGCGTTCTTGCGCGCCTTGTTGGTGGCACGTGTCCAGTCGGCGGTGTTGAGCCTGGTCAGGCGCGGCTTGTCGCCGTCGGGGCCAACATAGCGCGTGATGCGGTCGACCTGCTCGAGCGGCACGTAGAGCTTGTCGCCGTCGGCATATTCCAGCAAAAAGTAGTCGCGTTCCTTGCCGCCCACTTCCTGGCGCGCGATCTCGCTAAAGAGCGCGATGCCATGCGTTGCGTGCACCACGTAGTCGCCCGGCTTAAACGGGAAGGTGATCTGCGTAATGTCAACCTTGCGGCGGCTGCGCGCGCAATTGGCATCCATGCGGGCGTTGAGGTCGGCGATCGAGAACACGGCCAGGTTGGCATCGGGCACCACCACGCCCTGCGGCAGAGCGGCATCGACAAAGGTCACGCGTCCGCGCGAGATGGTGGGCACGGCGACACCGGCGGCAGCCTGGGCGGCACCCGCCTCGAGCGAGCGGGCGTTAAGCGCGTCGGCCTTGCGCTCGCGAATGGAAGCATGGGCCTCCTGGCGGGCGGCACGGTCGGCAGAATCCGCCGCCGCCACGCGTACACGGTCACCGATAACACCGGCGTTTTCGGGCGCGGCCGTCAGTGACTCCTCAAAGGTTATGCCCTCGTCGCCAAAGGTGAGCTCCATCGACTCGCGCGCACCGCGGTCGGGGATGGCAAACACGCAGGCATAGCGCTTGCCCACGACCTCCTGGATACGCGTCATAAAGCGATTGTCCGAGCCCGCAATGGCCGGCTGCTCAATCTTGAGCTCGGCCGTCACCGCACCACCGGCACGGATGAGGCTCACATAGTTCAGGCGCTGCTGGGCACCAAAATCGAGCTGTTGGGCACGCACGTACAGACCATCCAGGCGGTCAATCCCTGCCTCGCCGGCACGCGCCTCGATATCCTCGTAGGCGCGCAGACAGTCGTCGAACAGCGAGCGCGGCTCGGACAGGACCACGAGCGCCTTGCCGCTCACGTGTGCCAGCGGGCTCACGGTCTGGCCGTACATCACCGGCAAAAAGCGGTCGAGCTCGGGCGTGACGATGCGCGCATCCACCATCTCGAGCAGCGCCGCCAGTTTGCTGTCGTCCTGGCTGGCGCGATAGAGCGCCACATGCATGTTGTGGACCGCCTCGTCGGTAAGCGCCAGCTCGCGGCACGGGAAGATCTCGATACTGTCCTCGTTGCCGATGGTCTGCCCCGTTGAGCTCACCATGCGGCGGATGCGGTCAATCTCGTCGCCAAAGAACTCAATGCGCACGGGCGCTTTCTCTTGTGCGGGGAACACCTCGACGGTGTCGCCGTGAATGCGGAACAGACCGGGCGCATCAGCGGCGCCGGCATTGGTGTAGCCCATGCCCACCAGGCGATGCGGCACCTCGTCAAAAGGAATCTCCTCGCCCACCGCAAAGGTCGTGGACTCCCAGTAGTGGCTCTCGACCGGCGGCACGCAGCGCAGCAGCGCGCGGGCCGAGGCAACCATGATGCAGTTGTCCCCGCGCACGATGCGCCCCAGAGCCTCGCAGCGCTGCGCCACCACGGCATCGTCGGGCGCCTGCTCGCGCCACGGATAGTCCTTGCGCTCGGGAAAACGGCACACGTGCGCCAGGCCCACGTAGGCGGCAAGGCTGCGCGCGGCGCGATCGGCCGCATCCTCGCCACTCACAATGTAGACCGTCGGGCGCGGACGGCGCGCAAACTGGGCGGCCGCCATAAGCGTGCGGCCCGACTGCGACACGGCCAGCGTCACGTCCTCGCCGGCATCGAGTCCGGCCTCGACGGTCTGCAGCGCCTCGGCAGTGTAGAGCTGCACGGCTATACGGTGAATGAGCATGCTGTTCCTCCGGCATCGCAACGCCAAAAGCCCGCCGGGGCAAGCTCGGCGGGTCGTACGTCAAATACATTGTCTGTCATGGTAGCGCATGGAGAGGACTCCGGCTCAAGGGCAAACCCAGCCCCGCAAAAAACGCCAGACGAAGATGCGTTCCGCCCTACCCCGCTACGCGCACGCTGGGGCACAAATCTGCCAGCGGGCACTCGTCGCACTTAGGTTTGCGAGCGTCGCAGATCTCGCGGCCAAAGGTGATCCACTGGTGGTTGACCGACTCCCAATACTCGTGCGGCAAAATCTTGAGCAGATCTTGCTCGGTCTTGAGCGGCTCTTTGGCATGCGTCTTGGGGCTCAGCATCAGGCGGTGCGCGATGCGGTTGACGTGCGTATCGACCGCGATGCCCTCGACAATGCCAAACCCCACGTTGAGCACGATGTTCGCCGTTTTGCGCCCCACACCCGGTAGCTTGACGAGCTCCTTCATGTCGGCCGGCACCTCGCCGCCGTAATCGGCAACGATCATCTGCGCGGCCTCCACGGCGTGCTTGGCCTTGCTCTTATAAAAGCCGAGTGACTTAATGGTGTCGGCCACATCGGCCACGCTCGCCCCCGCCATGGCCTCGGGCGTGGGCCACTGGGCAAACAGCCGCGGCGTCACCTTGTTGACCTGTGCATCGGTCGTCTGCGCCGAGAGCAGCACCGCGATGAGCAGCCTAAAGGGATTCTCGTGGTCCAAAAAGCACTCAACCGGGCCATAGCGACGGTTGAGGCGCTCGCACACCTCAACGGCGCGCTCGCGTTTGGCGGCATTGGTCTCGCGTGGCATAACGACTCCTCGGCTCGGCAGAAACATAACTTCACGGAAACGATTGTCCCACGTACGGGGGCCTTAAGCCTCCAAAAATGCGCCGGTCTGGCGGCCCCACAGGCTCGCATACTCGCCGCCTGCCTCGACAAGCTGCGCATGCGTACCGTCCTCGACAATCTCGCCGTCCGCCAGCACCACGATGCGATCGAGCGCCGCCACGGTGGACAGGCGATGCGCCACCACAATGGAGGTGCGACCGCGCATCAGGTTCTCGAGCGCCTCCTGCACCAGCGCCTCGGACTCGCTGTCGAGGGCAGACGTCGCCTCGTCGAGCACCAGGATCGGTGCGTCGGTCAGGATAGCGCGGGCGATGGCCACGCGCTGACGTTGGCCGCCCGAAAGCTTGACGCCGCGCTCGCCCACCATGGTGTCAAAGCCGTTGGGCAGGCGGTCGATAAACTCGGTCGCATTGGCCAGGCGCGCGGCCTCGCGAATCTGCTCGTCGGTTGCGTCGGGGCGGCCGTAGGCGATATTCTCGCGAATGGAGCGATGGAACAGCAGCGCCTCCTGCGGCACGTAGGCAACCTGGCGGCGCAGGCTCTGCTGTGTGCAGCGCGAGACGTCTTGGCCGTCCACGAGCACGCGGCCGCCCTGCACATCGTCCAAGCGCAACAGCAGCTTGGTGAGCGTCGTCTTGCCCGAGCCCGATTTACCCACCAGGCCCACGCGCTGGCCCGCCGCCACGTGAAGCGTCAGGTCGTCGAACACGTTCTCGCCCGCCGCGGCGTCACGGTATGCAAAGCTCAGGTGCTCAAAATCAATCGCACCTTCGGTCACTTTAAGCTCGGGAGCGTTCTCGTCGTCTGCCACCAGACGCGGCTCGTCCAGCACGCGCGTCATCTCGGCCGCATCGCCCAGCGCGCGGTTGATGCGCTGCATCATGGAGCTTACGTAGTTCAGACGCATGGTGAGGTTGTACGTATAGGTAAAGATCATGACGAGCGCGCCGGCCGAAATGCCAAACCACGCGTTGCCACCCGCGACGAACACACTCACCACGGCCATGGTGATGACGATAAGGCCCGAGGTCGTAAAGTTGCGCTGCATCATGGCGTGCATCGAAACCGTTTCGGCGTCGCGCGCGGCGCGGTCGGCGGCATCGAACAGGTCGCGCTCAAAGTCCTCGCGCCCACAGGTCTTGACGGCCAGGATATTCGTGACCGCGTCGGACAGCACGCCCGACAGCTTGTTCTGCGCGGCGGACGTCGCGGCCGAAAGCGGCATGATGCGCTTGTACATAAGCCAGACAAACGCAATGTAGACGACCATGATGCCCACCAGGATCACGGTAAACGTCGGCACCACCGGAGCGAGCGCCGCCACCGTGCAGACAACCGAGGTGATGGTGGGAATGAGCGAATACACCGTCACGTCTACCAGCCCCGTATAGCCGCTCATAAAACGACTCGTCTGGCTCACGAGCGATCCGCCAAAGCGGCTGGTGTGGAATGTCATGGATTGATTGGAGAGCGTGTCGAAGCACAGGCGCGCCAAGTGATAGTTACCCGCAATCTCGAGCTTGTAGACGGTGTAGTCCTGCAGCTTGGAGAGGATCTGGCCCACTAGGTTAACGAGCACGAGCGCCAGAATGTAGGGACCAAAGACCTCGAATACTTGATCGCCCGCCACGGAACCCGCTTGGACGCGGTCGACGATGAGGGCCATCACGTAGGTGTTGGCAAACGTGAGCAAAAAGATGTAGCCCGCCGACGAGAACACCGAGAGAAAGACGATCAGCGGCTGCGTGCGCGTGACGTCCCAAAAACGCTGCAGCGTGCGGCGCACGGTGGAGCGTTTGAGCGGACTGGTGTTTCTCTGAGACATGGGCTTCCTTTCGCGTCTGATAGGGCGAAACGCCATTGTTGCACACTAAAGCGCACTTCAGGCAAGTGCAACGCGAAAAGCGCCCGCGTCCCGCGCTTGCGCAGGCGCCCCGCCGTCAGATGCAGCTAGTCCTCGTCTTTTTGGTCTGCGAGCAGCTCCGCAGACGTGAGTCCCAAGATCTCGTCGGCCTCCCGCGCGTCTTCCAGCGCGTCGATATCCTTGAGCTTGCGCTCCATAACGTTGGTACGCGTGGTGATGATGCCCTCGACCGTCTTTCCTGCGGTCTCAATCTGCTGCTGGGCGCGGCGCAGCGCCGCCTGATAGCGCGGCAGCTCGGCCTTGACGGCAGAGAGCACGCGCAGCACGTCATCGGTGCGTTTTTGCAATTTAAACGTCTGGTAGCTCATCTGCAGGCTGTTGAGGATGGCCGCCATGGTGCTGGGGCCGGCAACGTTGACGTGATAGTCGCGGCCCAGGGTCTCGATAAGCCCGGGGCGGCTGACGACCTCGGCGTACAGGCCCTCAAACGGCACGAACATAATGCCAAAATTGGTGGTCGCGGGCACGCTCAGGTACTTTTCGCAGATGTCCTTTGCCTCGCGTTTCACCATAGCGTCGAGTGTCTTGCGCGCGGTGGCCACAGCTTCGGCATCACCCGACTCTTGCGCGTCGAGCAGATGCCCGTACGCGTCGCCCGGGAATTTGGAGTCGATCGGCAGCAGCACGGGATCGCCCTCGTCCACCGGCAGCTTGACGGCAAACTCAACGCGCTCCGAGGCGCCGGGCTTGGTGGCGACGTTTTCCAGATACTGGTCGGGCGTAAGGATGTCCGCTAGGATTGCACCCAGCTGTACCTCGCCCAAAATGCCGCGCGCTTTTACATTACCCAGCACGCGCTTAAGGTCGCCCACGCCAGTGGCGATAGATTGCATGTCGCCCAGGCCCTTGTACACGGCCTCGAGCTGGTCGCTCACCTGCTTAAACGATGCAGACAGACGGTCGTTGAGCGTGCGAGAGAGCTTCTCGTCCACCGTCGCGCGCATCTGATCGAGCTGCACGTTGTTGTCTTTGCGGATGGCGCCCAGCTGAGCATCGACCGTCTCGCGCACCTTGTCCAGGCGATGCTCGATGCCCTCGCGATTGGCGCCGAGCTGTTGGGCCGTCTCACGGCGCAGGTCATCCATCCGGTCACCAGCTTGCGAGAACTCGCGTGCGATGACCAGGTAACGTTGCTGCTCCACGGCCGCATCGGTCGTCTGCTGCTGCGCGATGGCGTTTGCCGTGCGGCGTGTTTCGGCCAGCGCGACGTTCAGGGCATCGAGCGCGTTGTTGGCCTGCTCGAGCGCAGCCAGCATCTCTGTTCCGCTATCGCCACGCTCCCGCAGCTCGGCGCGAAGGCCCTTGAGCTGCAGGGCACAAGCCACAGCAACCCCCACCGCCACCAAGGCGATCACAACAAGCACGATATCAATAGCAGACATAGTCTCCGCCCAACAAACTCAATCGACCATCAATCAAAACCGCGATCAATCTTACCCCGCCACACGCACCGGGCGTCACATGGCAATCGGACAAATGGATTTTGGGCCACAGGTACTAAAACGCTAACTCTCCCAGCCGGCGCGGATAGTTGTTACGACATCGCTTAGGCGCTGGCCGAGAGCTGCCAAGTGCTCAAGCACCTCACTGGGCGAGGCGCCGTTGAGAATGCACGTGAGGGCATATGAGGCCAAGAAGATTGCCGCGAGCCCCAACGGAATCAGCACGATCATCGCCAGCGTACGCAGGCGCTGGCCCACGCGGCGACGACGCGCACGACGCTTGTCGAACGCGAGCTCCTGCGCATATGAATCTTGCTGTACGGAATAGGCCTCTGGTGCCGATTCGCACCCGGGCACAGCTGCAGGTACAGCAGCGGGCACGACATTTTGCGCAAAGGGCTGGACTGCCGCCCCTTGCATTTGTATCTCCATGAGTCGTTGCTGCTGACGCAGCATGCGCTCAGCTTGTTGCTGCGGAGTCTCAAGAAACAGATCCATGCTGGCCTCCAAAATCGGAGCATTCGACGCTTACGACCAGCATCCCGCACCGCCATGACCGCGACAACGCAATCGCCGGCAATAGCCACAAAGTTTCTTTTGCTCAAAAGCTGTCGAAAAGCTCAACAACTCCCCTACCAGCACTTTCTCTGAGCTTTTTTCGCCAACAATCTTTTGGCCTTCCGCCCTTACGCCAACTGACCAAAATCTAACCAATAGCTTGACGAAAATTGTGGAGACCGGGACCCCACAAAAACGTGCCGTCCCAAAAAGGGGCGGCACACAACCTTTAATATCAGCTTTTCTGTAGCGAGCACGCAACGACCCGAAGCCGGAGCGCAGGGCGGGAGGCCGGATCGTCTTCCCTCAACGCGACCCTGCGGAGCCGTGAGCGGGGAGGGAAGGCGATCCGGCCTCCCGCCCTGCGCTCCGCAGCAGCCAGCGCCAAGCGCTAGTAGTTCACCACCTGCTCCTCAAAGTACGCCTTCGGGTGGTTGCACACCGGGCACACCTCGGGCGCCTCGGCACCAACGTGCAGGTGCCCGCAGTTCAGGCACTTCCACACCTTCACGCCCTCGCGCTCAAACACCTCGCCCGACTCAATGCGCTCGACGAGCTTGTTGTAGCGCTCCTCGTGAGCCTTCTCGACGGCGGCGACACCACGGAACTTTGCGGCAATCTCGGCAAAGCCCTCTTCCTCGGCGGTCTTGGCAAACTCGTCGTACATCGTGGTCCACTCGTAGTTCTCACCCGCGGCGGCATCGCGCAGATTGTCCAGGGTATCGGGGACGGCGCCATCGTGCAGATACTTAAACCACAGTTTGGCGTGCTCGGACTCGTTGCCAGCCGTCTCGGCAAAGATGTTCGAGATCTGAACGTAGCCGTCCTTCTTGGCCTTGGAAGCATAGTAGCGATACTTGGTGTGTGCCTGGGACTCACCGGCAAAAGCGGTCTCGAGGTTCTTCTTGGTTTGAGAATTCTCAAAATCCATAGGTGTACTTCCCTTCAACGCATGCCGCCCGTAGGCTTCGAGCGGCCTCGTCTTTAGGATGCCCTCATACCGGAAATCTAAACCTTACAATCCTGTTCTTCAGATTTGCACAGGCTAGATGCTCAGCCAGCGATCGCCCTCGACTCGGCAAAAGCCCTCACGCTCCAGGTCGGCTAGAATGCCTGCGACAAGCTCGCGCTCGACCGGTCCACGCCCAGCCGCCGCTTCCATCTCGTTAACGCCCACCACGGCATCAGCAAGCGTAATCCCCGCCGGCTGGCCATCGCGCGCTGCCAGCAACATGCGCACGATATGCGCGCGCTTTTGGCGACGTGAGCCCTCAAACTTTGATTGACGGCTATAGCCCGCCGAGCGCCTGGACGGATTGGGCAACGTCTTTTTTAGATATGCGCCGTAATCTAGCAACGCGTAATACCACGCGCGCGGCGTATCGGCATCATCGAGCGGCACGGCAAAGGGAGCGATCTCGTCGGTCGCCGCACCGGGGGCCGCCGGACAGGCCGCCTGAATCAGCGGCACCAGCTCGCGATCGGGAACAGCCGGTACATCGGGAAAGAAGTGATGCAGAAAGACCGTGCGCACGTTGGTCTCCAGATACACGCCCGGAAGATCAAACGCAAACGACCGGATACCTTGCGCCGTTGCCGGGCCAATACCAGGCAGAGCGACCAAGTCACGCGTCTCGTGCGGAAACTCCCCGCCCCAATCCTCTACGACCCGTTGAGCGGCCCCGTGAAGCGCCAGAGCGCGTCGGTTGTAGCCCATGCCCTGCCAAGCGTCCAAAACATCGGAAGGCGCGGCCTGGGCAAGCGCCTGCACGGTCGGAAAGCGATCGAGCCACGCCGGCATACGCGTCTCCACGCGTGGTACCTGTGTTTGCTGCAGCATGACCTCAGAAAGCCAAATGATGTACGGATCGCGCGTGCGGCGCCACGGAAGGTCGCGATAACGCAGAACCCCTTCCGAACGAATCGTCGAACGAAAGGGGTCCTGAATCATGGCTATGCTCCTTATGCGGCGCTATTCCTCCCGGCAAGCGCACGCGCAGGTGGCGTACTCGGGAAACGCTTCGCGGTCGGCGAACTTGGGATCGACGGCCGGGAACTGGCGGTGAGCGACGATGTCGCCGAGCGAAACGGAATCGAGGTAATCGCGCATCAACGCCTGGGCTCCGGCCCACAGGGGATGATAGCAGCACGTGCCCATGCGCGCACAGTCACCATCGGGCGCGGTGCAATCATTCATAACCATAGGGCCCTGAACGGCCTCGACGACCTGACGAATGGTAACGTCGTCCGGACTGACCTTGAGACGCATGCCACCGTGGACGCCACGCAGGCTCTCCACAATACCGGCCTGGACCAAACCGTGCTGAATCGAGCGGGCAAACGAATACGGGACATTGACCTCTTCGGCAGCGGTGCGAACAGAAAGCAAACGCTCCGGATCCTCGGCAAGCATCGCCAACATACGAAGGGCGTAATCAGTCTTCCTCGATATGTCCATTTTTCCCCTTTCAAGGAATACGAACAGCTCGAACGAGCTCCGGGGCCGAGCTTGTGTCGAGACGCTAAATGACCGCAGGACATCCAAATGGTAAATCGGATATCCACTGAATGCCGCGCTTGGAGCGAAATGCATCAGATGCGGCCCACAGTGCAATTTAGTATAACCTAACCCCCTGCTTCGTTGAACAGGTGTTGCGCAACAAAGCTGTTGTTTAGACAGATATGCTTATTAGATTTTACTTGCGTTCCCGAAGGGGCGGGGATTCTGGGCGAAGATGCGCCAGGGCGATCGTTCTATCGAAACAAAGTGCATCAAACGCAAAAAGCCACGTCCGAAGACGTGGCTTTAATTGCGTTGGCGGGAAGTACGGGGCTCGAACCCGCGACCTCCGACGTGACAGGCCGGCGCTCTAACCAAACTGAGCTAACTCCCCAAGCAGGCGTTCGCGTTTGTTTCCGCTCGCGTGCGCTGCGGGGATTAGTATACACAGAAGTCTGTCCGGCGCGCAACAACTTTTTTGAAAAAATTTTTCGGTCCCTCCGGGAGGGTCTCCGGGGCTGGGGGCGGGGGTTAAGTTTGCTGCTCTACAGTCCTGCGCAAGACGGAAAGCACATTAAGTGCTTTCCTTTGCGTGCGGAACTCGCGACAAACTTAACCCCCGCCCCCAGCCCCGGAGACCCTCCCTGCCGTCACTTTCTTCAACCAGTTCTTGTTGCTCGCCGCTTCGCGGCTCGGCGGCCCCGTTCTCCGCGGCGGGGTTTGTCTAAGGATCTTGCTGAAGCTCTGCCTTTGGCTCAAATGGAAACGGGGGACGCATCTGCATCCCCCGTTTTTGTTGCGGTTACTCCAAGTCAATAAACTTGGTGCTTAGGATCTTGCCGTCTTTAACGAGCATTCTGGCCATGGTGGGGCCTCGGGTGCCTCTGGGGTAGCTGGCGCTGCCCGGGTTGAGGACTAGGCAGCGGCCCACCTGGGCTTCTTTGGTTACGTGGGTGTGGCCGTTGATGGCTACGTCTACGGATCCCACCGGAAGGTCTTCGCGGTAGTGGGCTACGGCAAATTTGAGGCCTTCGTAGGTAAAGAGCGCAAGACGGTCTACATCGGGGCCGTAGTCGCGGTAGTAATCGTTGTTGCCCAATACGGCCCGTACAGGGGCGATGGTGCACAGGTGCTCGTAGTCCATCTCTGACGTGAGGTCGCCGGCGTGGATGATCAGGTCTGCGCCCTCAAGCTCATCCAAGAGCGCAGGCGATAAATAGCCGTGGGTGTCCGAGATGATGTCGATACGCTTGGCGCTTGCACTGTTCATGGGATCCCTTCCGCAAAAAACGATTCGGCAGATACATACAAAAAAGGGCCCCACGGCTCCGCAGACGATGGGTCTACAGGGCTGCGGGGCCAGTGCGCTAGAGACTCAAGGCCTTCTTGAGCGGCACGACGCGGCGGCGCGAAACCGGCACGCGTTCGTCGACGCCCGTTATGCCCAGCTGGATGGCGCCCGAGGGCACCGTCTCGACGTCCGTAACGCACGCCAAGTTGACGATATAGCGGCGGTGAACACGGAAGAAGCCAAAGTCGCAGAGCTTGGCCTCAAACTGCGCCAGCGAGGTCGTCGACAAAAAGCGATCATCGACGGTATAGATGCAGGAGTAATCGTCCTTGGCCATGATAAAGCGGATGTCGTCCACGGGAATGAGCACCTTGCGGCCGCCCTTTTCCACCGGGATACGCTCGATGGTCACTTTGCTGTCCGTAACCGGCTTGGCGCGTTGCATGACCTTCTCGATCGCGCGATCCAAGCGAGCTTCCTCGACAGGCTTCATCAGATAATCGACGGCATCGACGTCGAATGCCTCGACCGCATGGTCGCTATACGCAGTCACAAACACGATCGCCGGCGGATTCTTGAGCTTATGCAGTGCCTCGGCAAGTTGCAGACCCGAAGCGCCGGGCATCGAAATATCGAGAAACACGACATCGACGCGGCTCTCCATGAGCATCTCGATGGCGGAGCGAACGCTCGACGCTTCTGTGATCGTGCCGATCTTGCCCGTCTGCTCGAGCAAGAAGCGAAGTTCCGAACGGGCCGGGGCCTCGTCATCCACAATCATCGCACGCAGCATAGGGATAAAACCTTTCGTCAACTAACTACGTCGGGCGTCCGCCAACCGGCGTTAAACCCGTAACCAATTATTCTACTCTTGAATGTCGAAGATGCTCTCCGACAAATCGAGATGCAGGAGCACTTTAGTGCCCTTGCCCGGGGCCGATTCGACGCGCGTATAGGAGTGCGGTCCATAAAAGCGATGGATGCGCTCCGAAATATTGTGCATGGCCACACCGGCGCCGCCACCCTGTGGGGAGTTGGCGTCGGGACGGGCAGAGCGCTCGTCAAACAGTCTGGCAGCGGTGCCTTCGTCCATGCCCACGCCGTTATCGGCGACCGCAATCAAAATAGCATCGTCGCCATCCGTGTGGACCGACACATCGATCCTCAGCGCATCGTCGTCGCCCATACCGTGGCGCACGGCATTCTCGACGATCGGCTGGATTACAAATGCCGGCACCAGTGTGTCCTCGACGTCCTCGGACACATCGAAGGTCGCCAGCACACGATCCTCGCCAAAGCGCGCCTTCTCAAACGTCAGGTAGCGCTTGGTCTGTGCGACCTCGCGCGACACGGGAATGAGCGAGCCCGAATTGTCGAGCGTGGCGCGATAGAACGAGGAGAACTCGCGCAGCAGCTCGCGGGCGCGCAGCGGGTCGGTACGCGTAAACGACGCAATGGTGTTGAGCGTGTTGAACAGGAAGTGTGGGTTGATCTGCGCCTGCAGGGCACGCACCTCGGCACGGGCCGTGAGCTCCTTTTGCACCTCGAGCTCGTGGATGGCGAGCTGCGTGGACAGGATCTCGGCAAAACCCGAGGCGAGCGCATACTGGGTACGATCGACGGCACGCGGAGTCTTGTAGTAGAACTTGAGCGTGCCGACGGTGCGGTCGCCCACCTTGATAGGAGCGATGATACCGGCGGGAACATGGTTGTGCGAGCCGTCCGAGCCCACCACGTCCACCACGCGGTTGAACGACTGGACGATACCGTGCTCGATGACGTAGCGCGTGGCAAGTGTGTGGATGGGCGAATCGGGCAGCAGCTTTTCCTCGAACTCGCCCGCGCAGGCCAGCACGTTGCTCTCGTCGGTGATGGCAACCGTCATGGCACGCGTCTCAGGCAAAATGCGCTGGCACACCAGACGCGCCGACTCCTGCGTCAGGCCGCCTTTGATGTCCTCGAGCATGGCAGAGGCCACCGAGAGCGTCTCTTCGGTGTACTGCGAACGCACCGAATCGGGATTGAGCGTCAAATAGATAAAAATGCACAGAAAGATGCACAGCAGTGCGCAGGCGACCACGGTCGCGATCGGCTCGATTCCAGTCGCCAGGGCAAAAATAAAGTACACCAGCACGCAAATGGCGCAGACAACGGCGATCACGCGAAAGATTGATATTGAATTATCGCGCTGGGCGCGGCGGTCGATCATTCAGTCCCCTCCAGGATGCTGGTCAGTTGTGCGTCGCGCCAGAGCCCGTCCATAATCTTGGGCCAAAAGCTCTGGAAACGCAGGTAGCTTGCGGCGTTTTGGCGCGCGTAGGTCTTGGCCTCGTCAATGCCGTGCCGCCAAATGCGCAGGTACCCCTCGTGCTCGCGGGTAAACATGCTGCGGACCATGGCGGTCTTGCGCACGCGGTCGTCGAGCTCGCGCGAAATCCACGGGCCCGGATAGGGCATGAGCGACGCGGCCGTGACGGGAACGAGCTCCTGCTGGTGCGCGGCAAATGTCAGCTTGGCCCGCTCGTAGTACCAACGATACACATCCTGCATAAAACGCGGCGAGCGCTTCTCGGACTCGGGCGGCAGGTGACGAACGGTCCACTCGTTGTCAAACCACACATCGTAGCCAAACATGCGCATGTTAAAGAGGTAATCCAGGTCCTCACCTCGGGTGATAAACGGGTCAAATGCCACACGGGTAAAGGCGCGGGCATGAAGCGCCATAAGGCCGCCGCACACGTAGTTGGAGCGCGAGATGCGGGTGCCCGAGAGCGCCTTTTTCATCCAACGGTTGAACTCGATGCGCTTGGTCCACCAACGATGGCAGATGCCCACCTTGTCCGTGGGCGCCAGCGGGGATCCGTCGCGATCGTAAAAGTAACCGCTCTTGACCAAAATCGGCAGGCCCTGACGCGTCTGCTGGCCCAGCGCATAGGTCGCGCGCTTCATAAAGTCGGCGTCGATGACAGTCTCATCGTCATCCAAAAAGATAACCGCGTCATGCCCCAGCACAGCGACACAGGCTAGCCCCATGTTGCGGATGGCGCCGTAGCCTCGCAGACTCACGCACTCGCCCGAACCCTTGGGTGCGATCTGAACAACCCGGTCTGCGATGCGCGAGGCCTGGGTGTTGGTGACAACGGTGACCTTGAGCGTGGGATGCGCGTCGACAATCTCGTGCACGCGCAGCGACACATCGGCTGTGGCAGAAACGGGACAGACCACCAAAAGGATGATGCGCGGGATGTCACGTACCTGCTCAAGCGAGGCCAGGCAGCGGTCGAGTTCGGGATTGTCGGCGTTGAGTCGTGTCGAATGGTCATAGGTGCCAGGGGCGTTTGCGCGAGCGTCATCGCCCGCCCAATACGTTGGAATCACGACCGTGGCGTTCATGCCTTACCCTCCCTGCAACACAAAAACGGGACGCCGCCAAACACAGGCGACGCCCCGCGACCTAGCTGACTCCATCATACCCGCTTGGGCTAATCATTGTTCGAAAGTCAGAATGTTTATTGCGGATAACCCCAAAAGAGTATCGCGGCGGACGCAATTACCGGCAAGTTCCTATGCGGCCTGCTCTGCCGTCTGAGACATGCGGGACAGGCGGACCAGCAGCACAAAGCCAACGACCAGCAGCACGCCAATGGAAAGGACGCCCAGCGACGGGTTGCCGGTCAGCGAGGTAACGACCGACACCAGAAAGGTGCCCATAACGCTTGCGTAACGACCAAAGATGTCAAAGAAGCCATAGTACTCGTTGGACTTTTCCTTGGGGATAATGCGGCCAAAATAGCTACGGCTGAGCGCCTGCACGCCGCCCTGGAACAGGCCGACCAAAATAGCGAGCACCCAAAACTCAAAGGCGGTCTTTAAGAAAAACGCGGCAAAGAGCACGATGCCCATATAGGCGGCGACGGCCACCATGATCATATTGAGTGTGCCCACGCGGCCGGCGAGCTTACCGTAGATGATGGCGGACGGGAAGGCCACAAACTGCGTAACGAGCAGAGCCAGCACCAGTTGGGTCGAGTCGATGCCCAGAGCCGATCCGTAGCTGGTTGCCATGGAAATAACCGTGTGCACACCGTCGATGTAGAAGAAGAACGCGATCATGTAGACCAGTACGGTCTTGTTGTGGGCAATCTCGCGCATGGTGTGTCCGACCTCGGAGAACACACCGCCCACGATGTGGCCGATGGTGTCCTCGGGACCGCGCTCGCGACCGTACTTTTGCTTATAGGTGCGAATGAGCGGCAGGGTAAAGATGAGCCACCAGGCACCAGTGATGATAAACGACAGACGCGTTGCCAGCATGGTGGGGACGCCAAGAGCGGGGCCACCCATGATAAGCGCCAAGCAGATGATGAACGGCACGGTGGAACCGATGTAGCCCCAGGCATAACCCGAGCTGGACACGGCGTCCATGCGCTCGTCGGTGGTAATGTCGGGCAGCATGGCGTCGTAGAACGTCATAGAAGAGTTAAGGCCGATGGTGCACAGCACGTACACGGTCAAAAATGCCATGGCGGACATTGGGATAGCCTGCGCCAGGCAAAGAACCAGGCCCGTGAGGAAGAAGCCCAAGAAGAACTTGATCTTGTTGCCGGCGTAATCGGCAAGCGCGCCCAGAATGGGCATGAGCATGGCAATGACCAGCGAGGCAATCGTCTGAGCGTTGCCCCAAGCGACCACCAGGTCTGCCGAGGAAGCACCGGTATTGATGGCGTTAAAGTAGATGGGCACCACCGAGGTATTGAGCAGCACGAGGGCCGAGTTTCCCACATCGTACATGACCCAGTTACGCTCGAGCTTGGTGTATTTCATGGACAGGGACCCTTCGTATTCGCCCGATATGCAGTTAGTTCATCGTACCCCAATTGTCCAGAAGCGCCGGTAAGGATTCGGCAAAGGGGCACGCACGAGCCCTACTCCTCGCGGTCGAACTCCTCGTCGGCACCGAGCACGCGACCGCTGTAATTGACATGGTTGGTCACGGCTTCCATATCGCCGGTCTCGATAAAGCGGGCAACCGTGCACTCGTAATCGAGCAGCGCGCGGTCAAAGACCTCGGGGAAGCTCTCGGTCGAGACTTCATCGGTAAAGGGGTTCTTCCATGCCAAGTGGCCCAGGTTGCCGGTACGCTCGGGCAGCTCGGTCGTCACGCGGTGCGCAAGGCCGTCGAGCAGCGAATAATCGTGCACCAAGCCCTCAACCAGCGAGATCGCGCGCGTCTTTACGGAGCCGGCCGGCTCAATCGCGCGGTAAAGTCGCTGCATATTGGCAACGGCAGCACCGTACTCCCCCGCCGGAATGTCAATACCGTACACGCGTCCGGCAACATAGCTCATCAGCACGCCGGCCACGCGATTGATGCGATCGGTGGTGACGATCTCGCCCGCCGGCGGGTAATCGTCAACCGTAGCGCCATCGCGTTTAAGCTGCAGCATCAGTACATCCAGGTCGCTCTCGATCACGGCATGGACCTGACTGCTCGAATCCTCAAGCTCTGAATCGGACTCCACGATGCCAAACTGTTGCTCATAGACAAAGGGATGGGCGTTGCGGTCGAGCACGTAATGAGACAGCAGGCCCAGCGCAAAGGCACGACCCAAGCTGGCATCGCGCGGCAGCAGATGCGACACGCCGTCGCGCAGGCACGCGAACTGGCGAGACATGCGCGAGCGATGCATGACCTGCGCCAGCAGCGTGCAGTCGGAAACACGCGGTGTCAGAATGTGAAAGAAAAACGGGTCGGGGCCTTGGTTGCCCAAGATAAAGGCAATGCGCTCTTCATCGGACGTGATGACGCCCTGCGGAAGACGGTCGATGCTTTCCTCGCCAAACAGATGATGGGTGATAAGCGCGGGCATAATGATCCTTTCGATTTCATTCGATGCCACCCATTATGCCCACCGCACGGTCATGCCAAACCTGCGGTGGTAAACGACGGCACGCAAGCCTCTTACGCAAGCCCCAGGTGCGACTTGACCTCGGCGGCACGACGACGGGACACCGGCACCGTCGAGCTCACGCGGTCGAGCCTGAGCTCCATCAACCCCGTGGAGCCAATCTCAACATTGTGCACGTCTTCCAAATTGACCAGATAGCTGCGATGAACGCGAATAAAGCCCTCGGAGCCCAAGCGACGTTCGAGCGAAGAGATCGACTCATTGATCAGATATGTTCCCTCGGCGCAGACGGCGTTGCAAAAATCGGCACGCGCCTCAAAGTAGCAGACATCCGCCACGGGGATGAACACCTTTTTGCCCCCGCGATCCACCGTCAGGCGCAAGGGCTGGCGCGGAGCATGGACGACACGACGAACGCCCAGGGCGGCCTCGATCTTATCGAGCGCCTTTGACAGGCGGGCATCCTCGACCGGCTTGACGACGTAATCAGTGGCATCGAGGTTATAGGCATCGGCCGCATACTCGGCAAATGCCGTCACAAACACCACGACCGGCGGCGTTTTTAGGTTCTGCAGCGTCTCGGCAAGCTCGATTCCCGAGCGGCCGGGCATCGTGATATCCAAAAACAGCACGTCGGGCTTGTTCGACAGAATCGACTCCACGGCCTCGGTGACATTGCCCGCCTCGGCAATCTGTCCCACACGTGCATCCTTTTCCAGCAGATAACGTAGCTCAGCCCTAATAGGAGGCTCGTCATCAACCACCAAGATGTTCCATCCCTCGGACATATGCGCTTCCCCTCCTTTTTTCTCTCAATCCAACCGCGCGCTACACCTTCATCGGCGCCGGCTCATGCGGCTCGCCGTTCAGCTCGACGATGACCTGCGTTCCCACGCCCTCCTGGGACTTCACGCGCATGCCAGAATCTTCCCCGTAAAAGAAATGGATGCGCTGAAGCACGTTGAAGAGCGCCAGGCCGCAGCCTCGCTTGATGGAGCCGTCGGCGGTAATGCTCTCGGGCTCCTCTCGGCGATGCTGCTCAAACAGGTGCGCGCAGACTTCTTCGCTCATACCGATGCCGTCATCTTCGACGATGATCTCCAGACCGTCATCGGTCTCAAAAGCCCTAACACGAATAGAAAGCGGCTCGGTCTCGCGCTGCGCATGCTTGATGCAGTTTTCGAGCAGCGGCTGCAAGATAAACGGCGGCACCATGCTGTCGCGCACCTCAAAGTCGATATCGACCGAGACGCGCAGACGGCCGTCGCCATACCGGGCCTGCATAAGGTTGATGTAACGAGTGCCCTGTTCCACCTCGTGCTCGAGCGTTGTGAGGGTATCGGAATCGGACAGTGTCTGACGGTAGTAATTGGAAAAGTCGATGAGCAGCGACCTGGCCTTGTCCGGCTCGGTACGCACGAGCGACACGATGGTGCTGATGGTGTTAAACAGAAAATGAGGATCGACCTGCGATTGCAAGGCGCGCAGCTCCACGCGAGCTGTAAGCTCGTCCTGGCGCTCGAGCTCAAAGCTCGCAAGCTGCGTGGAAATGAGGTCGGCAAAGCCCGAGGCAAGCGCCGTCTGGCGCATATCGATGCTGCTCAGACGGGGATAATACAGCTCGAGCGTGCCCACGCAATGCCCGCGCACGGTGAGCGGCGCGACAATGCCGGCGCGTAGGCGGGGAAAATAACCGCCCGTCTCGTACGAGGCATCGCGCGAAAACACGCTTTGCTCACCGCTGTTGATCACGTTGAGCGTGGTCTCGAGCACCACCGGGGTGCCGGCAGGGCACTTTGCCGAGTCCTCGCCCCAGCTTGCCAGCACCTGCTTGCCGTCGGTAAAGCAGATGGCCGAGGCGATAGTTTCGGACAGAATGATTTTGGAGGCGCCCAGGGCAGCTTCGGGCGTAAGGCCACGCGACGTGTAGGCGAATATTTTTGATGCGATGGCGAGCGTACGGTCGGTTGCGCTCGATGTGAGGTCGTCGGGGACCACAAAGACATACGAGAAAAAGAAGCACAGCATGACCAGGCCGGCAATAACGACAACGCCCGGAACGGGATTGGGATTATCGGTTAAATCCCAGATAAGCAGCAGGATAAGCGCCGGAACGACAACACCGAGCAGGATGGCCTGAACCACATGCTGGGCCGTACGAAAGACCTTGGTAGAGTTGTAGCTCTTGCCCAGAATCAGCCTGTTTAAATCCACCGTCATCCCCTCTTGTCCGTAGCACCCATAGCAATAAAGAGGGCCGCAAGCGACCCTCTCCATTGCATTATGCAATCATAAACTGTGTTTTACATCCAGCCATCGACAAACGGTATCTTAGGCGCTGTATTTGTTGGCCTCGCCAAAGGTGCCAGCCTCGACGATCCAGCCGTCCTTCATGATGACGTCCATGTTGTCGGTGTTGAGCACGTGGATGTCGGCGGCGACATCACCGTTGACGACCAGCAGGTCGGCGCACTTGCCGGCCTCGATGGAACCGGTCTCGTCCTCGATGTGGCACATCTTGGCACCGTTGAGGGTGGCGCAGGTGATGGTCTCGACCGGGGTGAAGCCGATCTTGTCGACGAACTCGTACATCTCCTCGATGGAGCAGGTGCCATACGGGGTGACGAAGGAGAAGGAGTCGGAGCCGATCGTCATGACGACGCCGCGCTTCTTGGCCTCGCGCAGGCAGTCGTAGTTGCGCTGCAGCTCCTTCTCGACCAGGGTGCCCTCGTACTTGTCGTGCAGCTCGGGGACGTAGACGGGCGGATAGGTGGCGTACCAGGTGGGCAGGAAGGCGATCGTCGGGGTGAAGAAGGTGCCCTGCTCGGCCATGAGGTCCATGGTGCGCTCATCGATATCGAAGCCGTGGATCAGCTGTTCGCAGCCAAAGCGGACAGAATCGTAGGCAGCGGCGTGGTTGTTGTAGCAGTGGCTCCACACGGGGATGCCGACCATCTTTGCCTCTTCGACCACGGCCTGGATCTCCTCGGAGCAGTAATGCTGGTCGCGGCCGGAGTCCCAGCGCCAGATGCCGCCACCGGTAGCCCAGATCTTGATGGCATCGGGGTTCTCGCGCAGGCGACGACGGACGGCCTTGCGCAGATCCCAAGGACCGTCGACCTGGTCGCCCCAGGGGTGGGATTCCTTGTTGAGCTCCTGGGTGCAGTGGTGGGAGTCACCGTGGCCGGCAACACGGCAGAAGCCGAGGCCGGTGGCCAGAACGCGCGGGCCCTTGAAGACGCCCTTGTCGATGCAGTCGCGGATCTGGATACCAAAGCGGCCGATCTCGCAGACGGTGGCGAGACCGTGGGTGAGGCAGTCGTAGGCCTGCTTGACGGCGACGGCCTGCTTCTCGAGGAGTGGCTGCATGACCCAGTCGGTGTCATCGTCGGTCAGGTTGCCCGAGAAGTGCAGGTGGGTGTCGATCAGGCCGGGAAGGACGGTCTTGCCGGCGGCGTCGATAACCTCAACGCCCTCGGGAAGGTCCTGCATAGCACCGGCATACTCGATCTTACCGTTGTCATCGACGAGAACGAGGGAGTTCTCGACCGGCTCGGCACCGGTACCGTCGATGAGCTTGCCGCCAACGATTGCGTACTTAGTGGACATGGTTCCTCCTTATGGATCCATATAGTGGGCGAGGCCATGTTGGGTTTGGCCTCACAAAGCTACCCAAGTGATGCCGGGTTCGGTGCACGGAAGAGAGGGTTCCGCGCACCCGATCCGCCCCGGCTAGGCGTTATTTTTTGCGGGAATTGGTGAAGGCCATGAGGGCCAGGCCAACAGCCAGCCAGCCGATCACGATGCTCCACTCCACCATGTTGAGGGAGGCGGGAGAGAACGGGATCACGAGCAGGCCGATGATGACGCCGCAGGCGGCAATAGCGAGGCCGATGCCAAACTTGCCGCCGGGCACCTCGTAGGGACGAGGCAGGTCGGGCTCGGTGAAGCGCATACGCAGGCAAGCGAGGGCGACCATGCCGCAGGAGAAGATGAAGGCGAGAGCCGACACGTTGGTCAGAGGGATGAGCATGTTCTTGCCCAGGAACGGACCGACGACGGTGATGACGCCCAGAACGACGCAGGCGAGCTTGGGAGCGCCGGACTTGGGATCGACCTCGGCGAACTTCTCGGGCAGCTGGCCCTTGCGGCCCATGGCGAGCATGATGCGGCTCGTAGCGCCGTAGAAGGAGTTCATCGGGCCCATGGGTCCAAGCGTGGCGATGACGAGCATGGCCAGGTACAGAAGCATGTTGATGCCCTTGAGGCAGGCAAGCGCGGGAACCGGGCTCTTAACAAACTCATGCCAGTCGAGGATGGTGCCGAACGAGTAGATGCAGACCATGTAGAAGCCGCCGGCGGCCAGCAGGGCCAGGGAGATGATCTTGCCGAACTTGTTCCAGTTGAGGCCCTCGGCTGCTTCCTCAGCCTGCTGAGGAATGGTGTCGAAGCCGGCGTAGAAGAACGGGGTCAGAACCAGGACCGAAACGATGCCTGCGAACAGGCTGGTGCCCTCGGTAGCGGGCTTGCCGCCGCCAGCACCGGTGACCTGGGAGAACACGGGCATGGCGTGTTCCGGCGAACCGGTGAACAGCGAGACGCCCATGGCGAGCAGCATGCCGCAGAGCAGGGCCTTGGTCAGGAAGGCCTGCAGCTTGGCGGCCGAGCTGGCACCGCGGAAGTTGAGGAAGATGACGTAGGTTGCAAAGCCGAGCGCGATCAGCGTCGGGAACAGGTAAACGTCGGCGCCCAGGATGGTGTAGAGCTTGACGGCGCGCAGCCACTCAAGGCCGGGCAGGCTGCCGAACATCTCGGACACGAGGGTCGAGATGGCGATGGCCTCCCACGGGCACAGGATGCCGTTGCCCAGGGCCAGGAGCCAGCCGGTGATGTAGCTCATCGTACGGCCAAAGCTACGATCGACATACTCGACGATGCCACCCGAAATGGGGATAGCAGCCGTGAGCTCACCGAAAACAGCTCCGACGGGCACGAGGAAGATTGCGCCCAAGAGGAATGCAATCATAGCGGGAACGGGACCGCCGCCCACGACCATCCAGTCGCCGACCTGCAGAACCCAACCGGTACCGATGATGGCACCGAAACCGATGGTGAAGAAGTTCCAGAGCGAAAGCGTTTTCTTCATGCCGCCGTTGTCCTCGACTGCAACTTCTGCGTTCTTGTCCGCCATTGTTCCCCTCCTTTCCTTTTTGACGCCCTTGGCGTCACCCCTTGCGCGGTCCGCTTTGCCGCGCGCTTTTATTTCATGGCTTTAAGATACGGCCTTGGCACAGCAGTGCCGCTTGTAGCTCGACCGAAGGCAGAACTGCAAAACGAGCGGCGCCGTTTTTGGGACGAACGGCACAGTTTGCAGCTCATTGTTGCCGCCCGCCCGACGGGCGTACGCTCATCGGGCGCATATAGAGATGTTTTTGAGGCCGTGTGTTTTGCGCCTTTCGTACCGTTTACCGAGCTTTTGACGCGCAGACCCCTTTGTTGCACATCTTTTTTGTAGGATAGACAGGTTATACATGAGACAAGGCGGTACGAATGGCATACGGATACAACGACGGTGACCAACGGCGACAAAGTGTTCGCCTTGCAGGCCGTACCACGCCGACGCCCAGAAGGGCCACGAGCAGCAATCCGCAACGCCCTCAAGAGCAACCCAGACCTTCGTCTCGGCAGCAGACAAGCAGAGCACGGCCACAAGTGCGCAGCAAGATAGCCGCTTGGGCGCGCACTCGACAGCGTCAGGCCGAGGTTCCGCAACTGCGCCGCAACGGCGCACGTCAGCCCGGCATCCATATCAACCGTTTCTTTTCGCATCCCCAAGGCGGACGCGACGACAAGCCTTACCGCTCGACATCGTACGTGAATGCCCCCGCCCTGTCAGCTCGTCGACTTCGCCTCGCACTGTGCTCTATCCTCACCTGTCTGGTCTTTGTGCTTATGAGCTCCTGTATGTCCCACGGCTCAGCCGGCCTCGATCCAACCGCCGAGGACAAGCTGCTCAAGGCCCCGGTTGCGCCCGGCTACTCGTTTGCGTTTTCGACCCCGCGTTCGCAGTGGCAATCCGGCACCATGCCCCATATCTATCAGATTGACCCGGCATGGTCGGAGCTGCCCTACGCTGGCGGCACCATCCGCCAAAATGCCTGCGGCCCTACCTGCCTTACCATGGTCTACATCTATAAGACCGGCCACACCGATATGACACCGGTCGACATGTGCGCCCTTTCCGAGGCGGGCAACTATGCGCCCACCGGTGCCACCGAGTGGTCGTTTATGACAAGCGGCGCATGGCAGCTGGGCCTTAACGGAACTGAGCTCCATATCGATCGTAGCTCTATCACCAAGGCGCTGCGCTCGGGTGCGCCCATCATCGCATCGGTTCGTCCCGGCACCTTTACCAGCGTTGGACACTATATCGTGCTCTGGGGCATCGACGATGCCGATCAAGTGGGAGTCTACGACCCCAACTCGCAAAGCCGCAGCGCTCGCCGCTGGGGCGTCGTAGAAGTCCTCAACGAAATCGAAGCCATGTGGGCCTACTACTAGTCATTTAAGAACGTCTCCAATGACTAGGTGAATAGCAAAAGCCCCGCAGTCGGAGCGGACTGCGGGGCTCATGAAGAGAGGCTAGTTTGTGGGCGCCTTGCCTAGCGCCCACGAGAGAGGCAACGGAGTAGGTACTACTCGTGGATGCGGGTACCGGAGAGGCCGGCCATGGTCTCGGCGGCCTTGTCCAGGGCGCCGATGATGCAGGTGCGGCCCTTGCGGGAGCGGGCGAACTTGATGGCGGCGCGGACCTTGGGCTCCATGGAGCCCTTGCCGAACTGGCCCTCGTCGGCCAGGCGCTCGGCCTCGTCGGCGGTGAGGTCCTCGAGCTCCTCCTGGTTGGGCTTGCCGAAGTTGATGGCGACGTGCTCGACGGCGGTCAGCAGGAACAGGACGTCGGCGTCGCAGTCCTCGGCCAGCAGCTCGCCGCCCAGGTCCTTGTCGATGACGGCGGGGACGCCCTTGTAGCAGCCCTTGTTCTCGTAGTCGCGGACGACGGGGATGCCGCCGCCACCGCAGGCGATGACGATGAACTCGTTGTCGAGCAGGTTGAGGATGGAGTCGGCCTCGACGATCTTCTTGGGGTCGGGGGAGGCGACGACGCGGCGCCAGCCGCGGCCGGAATCCTCGACGAAGACCTTGGAGGGGTCCTCGGCCATGAACTCCTTGGCCTGCTCCTCGGTGTAGAAGGGGCCGATCGGCTTGGTCGGGTTCTTGAACGCGGGGTCGTCGGGGTCGCACTCGATCTGGGTGACGACGGTGGCGGCGTGCCAGCGCTTGTAGCGCTTGTGCATCTCGCGGCCGATGCCCTGCTGCAGGTGGTAGCCGATGTAGCCCTGGGACATGGCGCCGCACTCGGGCAGCGGCATCTCGGGGGTGCCGATGGCATCGTGGGCGGCGGCGAAGGCGTTCTGGATCATGCCGACCTGCGGGCCGTTGCCGTGGGTGATGATGATCTCGTTGCCCTGCTCGATGAGGCCGAGGAGGGCGTGGGCGGTGTTGCTCACGGCCTCGATCTGCTCGACGGGGTTGTTGCCGAGGGCGTTGCCGCCGAGGGCGACGACAATACGATCGGGCTTTCCGTACGGTTTACTCATAGTGTTCGTTCACTTCCCAGCTACTAGCGAAGCGTCGCGTACATCATGGCCTTAATGGTATGCATGCGGTTCTCGGCCTCCTGGAACACGCGAGACTGCGCGCTCTCAAAGACCTCGTCGGAAACCTCCATCTCGGTCACGCCGAACTTCTCGGCAATCTCGGCGCCGATGGTGGTCTGCGTATCGTGGAAGCTCGGCAGGCAGTGCATAAAGATGGCGCCGGGGTTTGCCTTGGCCATGACCTCGGGCGTTACTCGATAGGGAGAGAGAAGATCGATTCGGCTCTTCCACAGCTCCTCAGCCTGGCCCATACCGACCCAAACGTCCGTATAGATCACGTCTGCATCCTTGACGCCCTCGTCGATATCCTCAGTGAGCTGGATCGTGCAGCCATTCTGAGCGGCGATCTCCTGGCAGCGCTCAAGAAGCTCGGGATCGAAGTGCGTGGCGCCCTCGACATCGCCCTTGGGTCCGCAGGAGCAGAAGTTAATGCCGAGCTTGGCGCAGATAACCATCAGGGAGTCGCTGACGTTGCCCTGCTCCTTGCCCATGTAAGTGAGCTTCATGCCGCGCGTGTCGCCGAACTCCTCACGCATGGTGAGAATATCGGCAAGAGCCTGGGTGGGATGGTACTCGTTCGTCAGGCCGTTCCAAACGGGAACGCCGGCCTTGGCGGCAAGCTCCTTGACAATAGACTGATCGGAGCCGCGATACTCGATGCCGTCATACATACGACCGAGTACGCGGGCGGTATCCTCGATGGACTCTTTCTTGCCCATCTGCGACGAGCCGGGGTCGAGGTAGGTCACGCCCATACCCAAGTCCATACCGCCGACCTCGAAGGCGCAGCGCGTGCGCGTGGAGGTCTTCTCAAACAGCAGGACAATGTTCTTGCCCTCAAGAAAGCGGTGCGGATAACCGGCGCGCTTCATATCCTTGAAGTTCTTTGAGAGGTCGAGCATGTACTCGATTTCCTCGGACGTAAAGTCAAGCAGGGTAAGAACGCTTCGACCAGAAAGATTAAGAGCCATGATTTGAGTCCTTTCGGTTGTTGGAACACACAAGGGGGATGGGCGGCGCGGACGCACGCACGCCGCCCAGATACGCTAACGCTGACTAGATTTCCTCACGCCAGAACGGCATGGTCATGCAACGCGGGCCGCCGCGACCGCGAGAAAGCTCCTCGGAGGGGGCGACGAGCAGCTCGACGCCGGCCTTGTAAAGAGCATCGTTAGTGACAACGTTGCGCTCATATACGCAGACCTTGCCCGGCGCGACCGCAAGAGTGTTGGAACCATCGTTCCACTGCTCACGAGAAGCCTCGATCGGGTCGCCACCACCGCACTCAATCATGGTGATGTGGTCCATACCCGTCGCAAGCTCGAGGATATGCTGCAAGGTGCCCTCGAGTTCCTCGATACGCACCTCCCCCTCCGTATCGCCCTTGGTCAGGCGGTAGGCACGAAGCGTCTGGTAGATGCCGGGATAAACCGTGAACTTATCGCGATCGACCTGCGTGCAAACGGTGTCGAGATGCATGTAGGCATAGCCGTGCGGAATCTTGATGGCATAGATGTTCTCGATTTCGGCCTCATCAGAACCCCAGAACATATTCTTGGCGAGCTCATCGATGGCCGCAGTCTGGGTACGCTCGGAAATACCGATGGCGAGCGTCTTGGCGTTGATGTTGAGGATATCGCCGCCCTCGATATGCCACTCGCTGTTGTGGTCGTACCAGATGGGGCTACCGGCGTAATCGGGATGGTTGCGGAGCACCGTTTCGTAGAAGATAACCTCGCGGTTGCGCTGATTCCAGTACATGCGGTTCATGGTAGCGCCCTTGCCCACGACGGCCAGGGGGTCACGGGAGAAATACGAGGCGGGCATGGGGAAGAGGACCATGTCGTCGCCCTTCAGCTCGTCGCCGTCCAGGCTGGCAAGAGAGCCGCCGACATGCGGGATCTCGAGGTCGCGCACATACAGTCCGCCCATAGCCGTAAGGACAAACTCCTTGTTGTCCTTGATGGAATCGAGCTTCTCGACAACCGCCTGGCGAAGAGCAGCGTTCTTGATACCCGACTCGTCCATGAACTTTCCCATGAACTGTGCACGCGCGCCCTCGACCTTATCGAACGTCTCGGCAACCAGGTCTTCCATATAGACGACCTCGGCACCAGCGCCGCGAAGAAGGTCGGTAAACTGATCGTGCTCCTTCTGGGCATAGTCCAAATAGAACGCGTCGTGAATCCAGACGCGGTCGAAATCCTCCGCCTTCATGTTTACAAGATCCATACCGGGGCGATGGACGCATACCTTCTTAAGGGCGCCAATCTCGCTATGAACGTTCAGTCCTTTGTTCATCTCTATCCTTCTTTCTTACAACTGTATGTAGGGTTTTGCTTTTACGGCAGGGGGATAAGGCCCGAAACCGCAGTGAATGCCATGCAGATAACGCTCACGACCAGGAAGAATTTCCAAGCAACCTTCCACCACTGGCCAAGCGGAATCTTGCAGACGCCAAGACCGGCAACGAGCATCGCGCTTGTTGGCGAAATGAGAGACATGGCCGCGCTGCCCATGGAAAGACCAGTAACTGCAGCCTCGGGGTTTAAGCCCATCAGCTCAACAAGCGGGCCGAAAATGGGAATCGTAAGAGCAGCGATGCCCGAGGAGCTCGGAACGAGGATCGACAGAAGGTTATCCACGACATAGAGGATGCTCGTAAAGATAACGGCTGGAACTCCAGTGAGAGCCGTGGCGAGCGTATTGAGAATCGTATCGATGATGAGACCGTCGTTGGCGATTACGAGGATTCCGCGGGCAAGACCGACAACAATGGCCGAGAACGCGAAGTCTGCAATTCCCTTAACGAACTCTCCCGCGATCTCCTTCTCGTTCATCCCGGAAACTACACCCGAAAGAAGGGCCATGGCCAAGAAAATCGCAGAGATTTCGTTCATGTACCAGCCCTGGGCCACCAGACCCCAAATGATGGCGGCAAGTCCAAGCACGAAAATAACCATAACGGCTTTCTGCCTACCGGTGAACTCGCTATCGAGGAGATTCTCGTCCGCACCAAACTCTTTGCGCTTCTCGATGTCATCGTGGAAAGCTGGGGATGCCTCGGGATTCTTCTTAACCTTGAGGGCATACATCACAACCCATGCGATGGCAACTGCAGTGAGCACGACAAGGGCGATAGTACGCAACCAAAGCTGGGGGTTGCCCTGGATACCGAGGATGCCCTGGGAAATCAGGACGTTGAACGGGTTTACGGTAGATGCGATGTATCCGATACGGGCACCCACAAACACCGTCATGAACGCCGTAATTGAGTCGAAGCCCATGGCCATCATGATCGGCATAAGAATCGCAAAGAACGGAAGTGTTTCCTCTGCCATACCAAAGGTGCTGCCACCCAAGGCAAAGAGCACCATCAGAATCGGGATGATGAGGACGTCCTTGCTCTTGAACTTCTTCACCACTCGAGCAACACCGCTCGTGATGGCTCCGGTCGCCGTGATGACCTGGAAGGAACCTCCCACGATCAAAATGAACGCAACGACCTCGACCGCTTGCTGGATGCCGATCGCAGGAGCCTCAAGCACTTCGAAGACACCTTGGCGAAGATCGACCTCGTTGCCGTCCTCGTCCGTATAGACCTTATCGACAGGCGCATAGGTGCCCGAAACTGTTACCTCGCGGCCGTTAACCTCCTGGCGTTCAAACGAACCCGAAGGCACGACCCAGGTCAGAACGGCAAATACGGCCATCAAGACGAGAATGATGGTGTATACGTGCGGAACTCGAAAGGCACGCTTCTTTTCTGTCTCTGCCATCTCTCCTCCTTAATTCAGGGGTTTTTCCGTTGCCGGCAAAGCCATTGTGTCATCGCGCAAAACACCCTTCCGCCCCATCGCCCGCCAGCGAAAGCCATCGGCCCGTAAACGGCCTTTAGATTGATGTAATTCGTCAATTTACTCTGCTAATTGATGTTTAACATCAATTAGCAGCTCTGTTCGTGCCATTCACCTGTGACAGATATGATGTAAATTGAAACAATCTCGTAATGTGCCACTATGGAAGCAATAAATACTCATCGCCAAAGCGAGGTCACATGTCCGCATTGCATGTTCAAAACGAAATAGGAAAGCTAAAAAGGGTCCTCCTGCACTGTCCCGGCCCCGAAACGTGCAACTACCCCGACGGGCAGTTCAATCGAGTCTTTACGCTGCGCCCTTCTAGCAACTCATTTGATCTTGAAAAGGCTCTTAGGGAGCATCATGCTTACTCGGCGATGCTCGAGCACGAAGGAGTAGAGATTCTCTATCTCGAAAACCTTCTTACCGAAGCCCTTGATGCGACAGAGCAGGCGCGCCACTCTTTTATCGATAGCTACATTTCAGAATGCGGCGCGCGGGGCATTGAGCTCGAATCTGCCATTCGCGAGTATCTTGAGTGCATCGAAGGCTCCCGTGCCCTGGCTCAAGCAGCGGTCAATGGCATCCGCTACTCCCAGGTCTTCGATACGGATAAGGAGGTATTCAGCCTCGCAAAACTGACGGGAGATGCATACTCGCCCGACGACCTTCTCGTAAGCCCCCTTAACACCATGTGGTTCACTCGCGATCCGGCGAGCGTCATCGGCGAAGGCGTCACGCTCAACCATATGTACTGGCCAGAGCGCAACCGTGAGGTTATCGCCTATAAAACGATTTTTACGTATCATCCGGATTTCTGCGAGACTCCCCAGTTCTTCAAGCATGAATCGACTTTCCACATTGAAGGCGGCGACCTGCACAACCTCAACAGCGAAAACGTAGCCGTTGGAATCTCCCAGCGAACCGAACCGGCGGCGATAGACACCCTGGCAAATAACTTGCTCTGGGATGAGAACTCGACTATTGAGTCCGTATGGGCCATTCAGGTCCCCTACGATGACCTCTGCATTCATCTCGACACATATTTCACTCGCGTTGGCTACGAGACATTCCTCGTTGCCCGTGAACTTCTCGACCAAGCGCGGGTCTACCGCATCACACGGGGCAGATCGGAAAGGACAACCCGGGCGAGCCATGTCGAAGGCGGACTGAAAGAAGCGTTGAGATTGGCCCTGGGCTCAAATTCGCTGCAATTTATCCATTGCGGTGGCTCAAATCCCGGAGCGGCAGAGGTCGAAAGGTCCAACAATGCCACAAGCACCCTTTGTTTGGAGCCCGGCAAGGTCTGCGTTTACGAAGAAAACGCCGAAACCAACAAAGCGCTGGAGCAGGCAGGTATTGAACTTGTCCCCATCTCTATCTTCGAGCTGACAAACGGCTTTGGCGGTCCCAACTGCCTCTGCCTTCCCCTCGTCCGCGCTTCATAACATGGGAACGGGTCAAAACATAAAGGCGCTTCGCAAGCGCGACCAGCTAACGCAGGAGGAGTTCGCAGCACTCATCGGCGTCTCCAAAGAAACGGTATGCCGCTGGGAAAAGGACCGCTATGCAATCCGCCGCTCAACGTTGCTCAAGATAGTATCGAAATTTAACCTGCAGCTCGATGACCTCACATCTGAAACCGCAGGGCTAGCCGCAAGGCTCGACCACGAGGAGCGGAAGGGGGAATCCAGAGAAGTTATTACTGATTCCCTTTGCGATGTATTTAAAATCCAGATGAATGGAGGCAGAACGGGACTTAAACAAACCGGAACAACCGCGCTTCCCTCATCCGTATTCAAGAAACATCGCGGGTGCTTCTTTGTTCAAATGGACACGTCCGCCATGTCCAAATGCTATCCGATTGGATCTCATCTCCTCGTGGATCCCAGTCTGAAACCCTGGAACGGATGCTCCGTCCTCGCTTTGGCCGATAATTCGAGAATCGTCATACGGCGTTATAGCACCGGCACAAACACCGTGATGCTCTCATCCCACTCATATCGCACATCGGAACCGGATATTGTGCTGGACAAACGCCGAATTAGGATTCTGGGAGTCATCGTTTGGTTCCAGGCATCTCATGATCTGAGTGTTTAATCAAATTGAATCTTGCCCGCACCCATTTGCTCACCCCTCAACAGCAAAAGCCCCGCAGCCGGAGCGGACTGCGGGGCTCATGAAGAGAGGCTAGTTTGTGGGCGCCTTGCCTAGCGCCCACGAGAGAGGCAACGGAGTAGGTACTACTCGTGGATGCGGGTACCGGAGAGGCCGGCCATGGTCTCGGCGGCCTTGTCCAGGGCGCCGATGATGCAGGTGCGGCCCTTGCGGGAGCGGGCGAACTTGATGGCGGCGCGGACCTTGGGCTCCATGGAGCCCTTGCCGAACTGGCCCTCGTCGGCCAGGCGCTCGGCCTCGTCGGCGGTGAGGTCCTCGAGCTCCTCCTGGTTGGGCTTGCCGAAGTTGATGGCGACGTGCTCGACGGCGGTCAGCAGGAACAGGACGTCGGCGTCGCAGTCCTCGGCCAGCAGCTCGCCGCCCAGGTCCTTGTCGATGACGGCGGGGACGCCCTTGTAGCAGCCCTTGTTCTCGTAGTCGCGGACGACGGGGATGCCGCCGCCACCGCAGGCGATGACGATGAACTCGTTGTCGAGCAGGTTGAGGATGGAGTCGGCCTCGACGATCTTCTTGGGGTCGGGGGAGGCGACGACGCGGCGCCAGCCGCGGCCGGAATCCTCGACGAAGACCTTGGAGGGGTCCTCGGCCATGAACTCCTTGGCCTGCTCCTCGGTGTAGAAGGGGCCGATCGGCTTGGTCGGGTTCTTGAACGCGGGGTCGTCGGGGTCGCACTCGATCTGGGTGACGACGGTGGCGGCGTGCCAGCGCTTGTAGCGCTTGTGCATCTCGCGGCCGATGCCCTGCTGCAGGTGGTAGCCGATGTAGCCCTGGGACATGGCGCCGCACTCGGGCAGCGGCATCTCGGGGGTGCCGATGGCATCGTGGGCGGCGGCGAAGGCGTTCTGGATCATGCCGACCTGCGGGCCGTTGCCGTGGGTGATGATGATCTCGTTGCCCTGCTCGATGAGGCCGAGGAGGGCGTGGGCGGTGTTGCTCACGGCCTCGATCTGCTCGACGGGGTTGTTGCCGAGGGCGTTGCCGCCGAGGGCGACGACAATACGATCGGGCTTGCCAAGAGGCTTAGACATTGCTGGAATCCTTTCTGTAAAAGGCCTACAACCCATTAATAACCCGCGTCCGTGCGATACGCGAGTTTATTAAGGTTTATATTCTCTTTATCGCTCATTTTATTCATTTTGAAAACAGTTGAACGGTGAACGGTCGTTTTTACCCGCTCAGCGTAAGGAATCCCAGCTCACGCATGTTTACGTCATCTACGTGCGACTTTATTTAATTAGAGCAGAGATTAGGCTGGATTATGCAAACTATATCTTTGCTAAACACATAACGGACACTGCAATTATTTACTCGCACTATACGAGATTCTATGCACTTGCAAGACAAGTATGCACCCCTGCAATAACACGGGGCTTTTCATCCAACAAAAGGGATAGCCAATCGCGCTTCACTTTGCGGCAAGCGACTGTGAGTTTGCAGTATAGAACTTTACCGTCGGGTATTGCATGAACGCCGTCGACGCCCTCTCGCTCCTGCGCGCCCAGGCAATCGAGAACATCAGCGGCGTCCCCAGTCTTTTTGCATGGCACCGCGCCGGCTCGATGGCTCTGGGACCTAAGCGAATCTTTGCTATCTGCCAATTTTTGTACGATTTGGGTCAAATCTATTTGCCAATTTTTGTATGATTAGGGGCAAATCTATTTGCCAATTTTTGTCATTGAGGGGTTTTATGCTACGCCGTAAGGTCACTGACAGGCTTTTGAGCTGGAAGAACAACTCCAATAAAGCGTTGCTTGTTACCGGTGCGCGTCAAATTGGCAAGAGCTATGCGATTCGCGCGTTTGGTAAAGACAACTACGCGTCGTATTTTGAGGCCAATTTGCTGCTCGATGCCGAGGCAAGAGATGTGCTCATTGGCGCTAAGAACGCCGTTGACTTTATCAACCGCGTTGCCCTTCTTGCGGATGCACCGCTTGTTGAGGGAGATACGCTTATCTTTGTCGATGAAATACAGGAGTATCCGCAGATCGTCACGCTCATGAAGGCGTTGGTCGAGGACGGGCGCTTTAGCTATGTCTTCTCGGGGTCTATGCTTGGGACTGAGTTTAAGGGGATCTCTTCTTTCCCGGTGGGGTATGTCGAGCACATTGTTATGCGGCCAATGGATTTTGAAGAGTTTTGTTGGGCAAACAGCATCAGCGAGAATGTGCTTGCAGACATCCGCAGCTGCCTTGTCGAGAGGCGTCCCGTCGAAAACTATATTCATGAGGCGATGCTCAAAAACTTTAGAGCTTATATCGTTTGCGGCGGCATGCCGGAGGTCGTACAGAACTATATCGATTCGGGTTATTCACTCGTGAGGACGCGTGAGCTTCAAATTCAGCTGGTCGATCAGTACAAAAGTGATATCTCTAAATATGCATCGACTCGAGCGTTTAACGTTCGCGCGATTTTCGAACAAATTCCCGTTCAGCTTGAGGCGGAGTCCCATCGCTTTGTTGTTTCATCCCTGGGCGAGGGGGCTCGCCTTCAAAAATACGAGCAGGATTTCCTATGGCTGGTGAACGCGGGCGTCGGTTTGATGGTCGCCCAGGTGACGGAGGCCCGGAGTCCTCTTAAGAGGACAGAGAAGGCGACCGCCTTTAAGCTATACGAGTCTGATACAGGCATGCTCGCATCACGGTATCCCGGCAGCACGGCACGCGCCGTCTACCTTGATATGAAAACCCCCAACCTCGGCGGTCTCTATGAGAACGTGGTCGCGCAGGAGCTTGTCGCCCTTGGAACTGATGCATGGTACTACCAGACACGCGAGGTCGGCGAAGTTGACTTTGTGATCGAAGGCACCCGCGGGCACGTTGTCCCAATCGAGGTCAAATCGGGCAAGAAGGTTCGAGCCCATGCGGCCCTCGACCGTCTGATGAGCGTGAGCGAGTACAAAATCCCCGAGGCCGTTGTGCTAAGCCACGAAAACCTCAGCAAAGAGGGCAAGGTCCTGTACGTTCCAATCTATATGACATTCTGCCTCGATGAGTTTATGGAAAAGGACGACCCCAACAACGATTTCTCGTTTGCGCCCATATCCCTCTAGGCCATCTGGGTCCGCAACCAAATCCCCCTCTATGCCCAAAGCCGCGAAACAGCGACCGGGACAAGGCACCCCACCAACCACGTCCTTCATCAGCCCACACAATCCGAGGACGTAGTCGTAGCAGGATCTGAGGGCTGACCTTCGCGGACACTCCGCAGGACGAAAGAACCCCCGCCGCACGTAGTGTGAACTGCGCCCCAATTCTTGGACGGGCTAATAAGCGGCCTACGCCGCACATAGGGACTGATTCCGGAATTCCTCCGGGGTCAGTCCCTTCAGTTTAACCTGCCTCCTTCTCGTGTTCCAATGGATGATGTATTCGTCCAGGTCTCTCTTGAAGTCTTCGAAGCAGGGCCATTTTCTTCCGCGAAAGAACTCGTCCTTCATATGGCCGAACACCTGCTCCGTCGCGCCGTTGTCGATGCAGTTGCCCTTCCGGGACATGCTCTGCACCACGCCGGCCTCCTCCAGCCGCTTGCACCACCCGGCCTGCTGGTACTGCCAGCCCATGTCCGAGTGCAGGACCGGCCTGGAGCCCTCGGGCATCTTGGACACGAGCTGGTCGAGCAGCTCGTGCTGCTGGGCCATGTTGGGATGCAGCGACGTGGACCAGGCGACGATCTCCTTGCTGCCGAAGTCGTAGACCGGCGCGAAGTAGGCCTTGCCCCAGGGCTGCTTGAACTCGGTGACGTCGGTGCCCATCTTCTCCCACGGCCCGCCGGCGGCGAAGTCCCTGCCGATGACGTTCTCGAAGGTCTTTCCGACCTTGCCCCTGTACGAGTTGTACCTGTGGTAGTCGGTCTCGCGGCGGATCCCGCAGCTGATGCCCATCTCGCGCATCATCTTCAGCGTCGTCTTGTCGGCTATGCGCACGCCCTGCTCGGCGCGCAGGCACATGGCGATCTGCCTGTGGCCGCACCCGTTGGCGGTGCGCGAGAATATCTCGGCGGCGGCCTCCCAGAGCTCGGGCCTGGTGGGAGCCTTCGGGTGCGACAGCGCGTAGTAGTAGCTCGACCTCGCCAGGCCGGCGCACTCGAGCAGGTCGGCGAGGGGGTATTGCCCTGAAAGCCCGCTCACGACCGCGGCCTTCTCGCCGTTCGAGAGCGTTTCTCCGCCTTCAGGGCGATCGATTTTTTTAGGTAGGCGTTCTCCGCCTCGAGCCTCTTGATCCTGCGCTCGAGCTCTTGCTCGCGCGTCGTCTCCCCGGACGGGGAGCCGGACCCCCTCGGCCTCCCCCTGGGCTTTGGCCTGAGCGCCTCCGGGCCCTCCTCCCTGTAGGCCTTCAGCCATTTCTTGAAAGGGCTTGGCGAGGCTATCCCGAACTTCTCCATGGCCTCGGGCTTCGTCATGCCCTCGTCGACGACCGCCCTGACGGCGGCCAGCTTCGTCTCGAACGAATAGGCGGTGTGTTTCTTTCCCATCATGGCCAGAACCTCGATACCAGCAGACCTGTAGGTGCACAGCCATTCTCTCACGGTTTCCTCCGGCATCCCGAGAAGGGCCGCGATCGCCGCGCGGCCGTGCCCCTCGTCGTGCAGCTCTGCCGCTCGCAGCCTCATCCCGACGTCGTACAAAGCGTTTCCAGCCATAAAAAAGCCTCCCATTTCTTGTGTCCAAGAAATGGGAGGCAGTTCACGTAGTGCGCAGCGGGGGTTCTTTCATGTCCGAGGACGTCCGCGAAGGTCAGCCCTCAGATCCTGCGGTGGGAGACCTAAGCCTCGTTGTACACCGTCTTGAGCTTCAGCAGGTGCTGATAGCGATCCATAGCGGCCTGCTCGTTCTCCTTGAAGAGCTCCTCGGCGCGCTCGGGGAAGGAACGCGTCAGCGAAGCGTAACGGGCCTCGTTCATCAGGAACTCCTGATAACCGCCCGCGGGCTCCTTGGAATCGAGTGAGAACTTCTTGCCGGCAGCAGCCTCGGGGTTGAAGCGGAAGAGGTTCCAGTAACCGCACTCGACAGCCTTCTTCATCTCGGCCTGGCAGTTCTGCATGCCGCCCTTCTTGATGGAGTGCATCTCGCAGGGGCTGTAGCCGATGATGAGGGACGGGCCGTCGTAGGCCTCGGCCTCGTGGATGGCCTTGAGGGTCTGAGCCGGGTTGGCGCCCATGGCGACCTGCGCCACGTAGACATAGCCGTAGCTCATGGCAATCTCGGCCAGAGACTTCTTCTTGGTCACCTTACCGGCAGCGGCGAACTGAGCAACCTGGCCCAGGTTCGAGGCCTTGGAGGCCTGACCGCCGGTGTTGGAGTAGACCTCGGTGTCGAAGACGAAGACGTTGACGTTGTGGCCGGAAGCCAGGACGTGGTCCAGGCCACCGAAGCCGATATCGTAGGCCCAACCGTCGCCGCCGAAGATCCAGAAGGACTTCTTGGTGAGGTAAGCCTTGTCGGCGAGAATCGCCTTGGAAGCGTCACAGCCACACTTCTCGAGCTCGGCAACGTAGGCGGCGGCAGCGGTCTTAGAGGCCTCGGCGTCGTTGACGGAGTCGATCCAAGCCTGACCGGCGGCCTTGAGCTCGTCGGACGGACCGTCAGCGGCGATGATCTCCTGCGTAGCAGCGATCAGCTTCTTCTGAACGGCCTCATAGCCCACGGCCATGCCCAGACCGTGCTCGGCATTGTCCTCGAACAGGGAGTTGTTCCACGCCGGGCCGTGACCGTCCTTGTCCTTGCAGTAAGGAGCGGTGGCAGCGGGGTTGCCCCAAATGGAGGAGCAGCCGGTGGCGTTGGAGATGAACATGCGGTCGCCGGCGACCTGGGTCACCAGACGTGCATAGGCGGTCTCGGCGCAGCCGGCGCAGGAGCCGGAGAACTCCAGGTAGGGCTGCTTAAACTGGCTGCCCTTGACGTTGGCCGCGATGAGCTCCTTCTTCTCGGAGACGTTCTCGACCATGTAGTCCCAAACGGGCTGCTGGTCCATCTCCTGCTCGGTGGGAACCATCTCGAGGGCGCCCTTGGGGCAGACCTTGACGCAGTTGGTGCAGCCCATGCAGTCGAGCGGGGACACGGCCATGGTGAACTTCATGCCCTTGGCCTTGGGGCCCATGGCGTCGAGCGTGCGGGTAGCCTCGGGCGCGGCGGCAGCCTCGTCCTCGGTCATCGCGAACGGACGGATGGTGGCATGCGGGCACACATAGGCGCACTGGTTGCACTGGATGCACTTGGTCTCGTCCCAGTGAGGAACGACCACGGCGACGCCGCGTTTCTCGTATGCGGAGGCGCCCAGCTCAAACTGGCCGTCGGCACAATCGACAAAGGCAGAAACGGGCAGGCTGTCGCCATCCATGCGATCGATGGGCTCGAGCAGGTTCTTGACCTGCTGGGCGATAGCGGACTTGGTCTCCTCGGAGAGCTCGACGGGAGCGGCATCCTCGGCAGTTGCCCAGTCGGCCGGAACCTCGAACTTACGGAAGGCGGTAGCGCCGGCATCGATGGCCTTGTGGTTGGCGTCGACGATGGCCTGGCCCTTCTTCATGTAGGACTTGGTAGCCGCGTCCTTCATGTACTGCAGGGCGTCCTCGGCGGGCAGGACCTTGGCCAGCGCGAAGAAGGCGGACTGGAGCACCGTGTTGGTGCGCTTGCCCATGCCGACCTTGGCAGCCAGGTCGATAGCGTCGATCAGGTAGACGTTGACGTTGTTGTTGGCGATGTAGCGCTTGGCCACGGCGGGCATGTGCTCGGCGAACTCCTCGTCGCTCCACTGGCAGTTGACCAGGAAGGTGCCGCCCGGCTTGACGTCGCGGACCATCTTGAAGCCCTTGACGATGTAGCTGGGGTTGTGGCAGGCGACAAAGTCGGCCTTGGTCACGTAGTACGGCGAGCGGATCGGGGAATCACCAAAGCGCAGGTGCGAGACGGTGACGCCGCCGGTCTTCTTGGAGTCGTACTGGAAGTAGGCCTGAACGTACTTGTCGGTGTGGTCGCCGATGATCTTGATCGAGTTCTTGTTGGCGCCGACGGTACCGTCGCCACCCAGACCCCAGAACTTGCACTCGATGGTGCCGGGGGCTGCAGTGTTGGGCGCATCCTCGGCCTCGGGCAGGCTCAGGTTGGTCACGTCATCGACAATGCCGATGGTGAACTCGCGCTTGGGCTCGTCCTTCTTAAGCTCCTCGAAGACAGCGAACGCGGACGCGGGAGGCGTGTCCTTGCTGCCCAGGCCGTAACGGCCGCCGACGACCTTGATGCCCGTCTTGCCGGCCTCGTAGAGAGCGGAGACGACGTCCTGGTAGAGCGGCTCGCCGATGGAACCCGGCTCCTTGGTGCGGTCCATGACGGCGATCTTCTGGACGGTCTCGGGGAGAACGTCGACGAAGTGCTTGATGGAGAACGGACGGAACAGGCGAACCTTGACCAGGCCGACCTTCTCGCCGTGAGCGTTGAGGTAGTCGATGACTTCCTCGAGCACGTCGCAGAAGGAGCCCATGCACACGACGACACGATCGGCGTCGGGAGCGCCGTAGTAGTTGAACAGGCCGTAATCGGTGCCGAGCTTCTCGTTGATCTTCTTCATGTAGCCCTCGACGACGGCAGGGAGCTCGTCGTAGACCTTGTTGCAGGCCTCGCGGTTCTGGAAGAAGATGTCGCCGTTCTCGTGGCTGCCGCGGGTGTGCGGGTGCTCAGGGTTGAGCGCGTGATCGCGGAAAGCCTGGACGGCGTCCATGTCGCACATCTCAGCCAGATCCTTGTAGTCCCACATGGCGACCTTCTGGATCTCGTGGCTGGTGCGGAAGCCGTCGAAGAAGTTAAGGAACGGGGTCTTACCCTCGATGGCGGCAAGGTGAGCCACCGGCGAGAGGTCCATGACCTCCTGGACGTTGCCCTCGGCGAGCATGGCGAAGCCGGTCTGACGACAGGCCATGACGTCGGAGTGATCGCCAAAAATGTTCAGGGCGTGGGAAGCGACGCAACGCGCGGAGACGTGGAAGACGCCCGGGAGCTGCTCGCCCGCGATCTTGTACATGTTCGGGATCATCAGAAGTAGACCCTGAGAAGCCGTGTAGGTGGTGGTCAGAGCACCGGCGCCCAGCGAACCGTGAACGGTACCGGCTGCACCTGCCTCGGACTCCATCTCGACGACCTTGACCGGGGTGCCGAAGATATTCTTGCGACCCTGGGCCGCCCACTGGTCGACATGGTCGGCCATCGGGCTGGACGGCGTAATGGGATAGATTCCCGCTACCTCGGTGTACGCATACGAAACATATGCGGCCGCCTCGTTGCCGTCCATAGACTTAAACTTACGCGCCATATACCCCTCTCCTCTCATATAGGTATACAGGCCCCGGCGATCGCCGGGATATTGGCGTGATGGGATTTTCGCTGTTGCTTCCAATCATCTGGCAGGCAGGCTCAGCAGCAGGTACATGGCGTGGAGAGAAGGCATGCCGAGGCGAGGAGGGCTGCACGCACTCCACAGGCCCAGCTGCCCGTCTTGCACATGACCGAGCGCCGCAAAGGCCGCATGCCGGATGCTCCCGGGCACGCCCCGGCGATGGGAGGCACCCGCAACGGAAATCCGCATGCGGGTTTATTGTACCCCGCCGCCAAGTGTAATTTCGACAAATATAGGTGGGCGGTAAAGGTTTACCTCGGGTGACCGCCAAGGGCCAAAATGAACGCTTCGTCCCCGGGCGATTGGCCCTGGCGCGCCATGGAGTGTCCCGGAGTGCCGGCATAAAAGGAACGTCCCCATCTGCCGACTAGAGGGCGCCGACGCCGAGGAGGATAGCGTAGGTGGTGGATTCGCCAAGTCTGAGCTCGTCGCCGGGGTTGAGCTGAGCGGAGCGGCCGGGCTCGACCTGGATGCAGACGTTCGTCGCGCCGTTTACCACCATGGTTCCGTTGGTGGACGACAAGTCCTCGACGTGCCAGATATTTTGAGCATCGCACCAGATATGGGCATGGCGGGCCGAGACGTCGTCGGTGATGCCGCCCTCCCCCGTTGCCAGCGCGCCGATCTCAACGCCTTCCTCACTCGGCTGAATCCAGCGCGGGACGCTCACCACGTAGCCGTTTTGCACGCACAGCAGTCCCAGCGGATGCGCCGGCGCGACCTCGTGCTCGCCCGCGACCGAAGATGTGCTCAGCGAGCGCGGCGTCGACGTGTCGCCGCCACGGGTCGCATGAGCGCGGCGGCTCGCCCGACTTGGAACTAAGGCGGGCGTGAGAGCAAACGGCATAGGGAACGAATCTTGCGGATGTACTCCTCGACGTCAGGCAGGTAAGCCCCACGAAGTCACCGGGGAGGCCCAAGCGGCCCGGCACCACTTCCAGATTCTGACCAGGGCGAGTCGTTCGCCGGTGGCTGAAGGCTCGCTCCCACCCAAAAGGGGAGATTCGCGTTGTTCCCCAATCGCTCTCGCATCTTTCATTTTGCTCGAGGTGGGCTATAAAAACTTTCCTGGTGAAAGGCGGCGATTGGTTTCCTTTCTTTCTAGAGGAGCGCGCCTGTAATCTGTTTTCATCCTAAATCAAGTTAAGATCGGACCTTCCAGAGGCAAGTCGACTCAAACTGCGAGGCTCCATGTTGGAATAAAGAGCGCTGTCGAAGTGCCAACAACACAAAGCTTGCCAGTCTCAAATAGAACCTTTTGGGAGTCCGATTGGGCCGCACACCGAATCCCCGCTGGTGGTTTTTTATAGCTGCGCAACAATAAACAAGGTTAGTGCCAGTCCAGCATGAAATTGAGGAACGTATGCATTTTTTCTCAGTAAGTGATCGTCGTTACTGCTTCGATGAGGTCACTCGCAATTGCTTTCAGGTTGACCAAGCATCAGAAGATGCGCTTCGCATATTTGAAGCATCGGGAAGAACGGTCAACTCGAAGTTGCTAACAAAGTCACTTGCTGCGAAAGGCTACGACCAAACGACCATAGCAGAACTTGAAGACGACATTGATGAGTATCAACGATTGTCTGAGCGGACTTTCTTAACAAAAGACACGCCTCGAAAACTTAGATCCATCGAACTCCACGTTTCACATGCATGCAACCTTGGTTGTAGTTACTGTTTTGCCGGTAAAGGAGATTATGGAACGTCTCCTCTGCTGATGACAGACGAGATAGCCTTCAAGGCGGTCGACTACCTCGTCGCAAGTTCATCGGAAAACGAAACGCTTGCGATCGTCTTTTTTGGTGGGGAACCCATGATTAACGAGCCGCTGATATGGAAAACGGTCGACTATTCAAAAAGAATATACCCCAATAGAAACTTTACCTATTCTATTACGACCAACGGAACGCTTTTGAATGACACTGCTGTGAATTCTTTCAAGGAGCACGGGTTTTCTGTTCTGATTAGTCTCGATGGTACAGGATGCAAGCACGATGCATCGCGCCCGTACAAGACGGGAGGCGGCTCTTTCTCCGATATCGACAAAAACGTTCGTCGTTTTTCCGAGTCGTTCCCCTTCGGCGCAAGAGCGACCTTAACAAATAATAACTGTAACCTTGTTGAAGACTATCTTCAGTTTAAAGAGATGGGCTTCAGAAGGATTTACTTCTCGCCCGTGAGCTCATTCGATGAGAATATCAAACTCGACGAACACTCATTAAACAAAATCAGGGCGGGCCTAATAGATTTGGCGGATCAATATCTCAAACAGATTGATCAAGGGGAAAAGCCCTTGTTTAGAACATTGAAAACTGCAGTTGATTTGATTATGAGCAACAGGATCGCCTTTGTCGGATGCGGGGCTGGCAGGCGTTTTATTTCCGTGACTCCCGAAGGGGACGTATACCCCTGTCACAGGTTTGTCGGGATGATGCGATTCAAAATGGGCAACATCGTCACCGGAATTGACGAAACTAGGTATATTGAAAACTGGAGTCAGGGTGTCGAAAAAAGAATTGACTGTACGGACTGTTGGGCTCGGTCTTTCTGTGGTGGGGGCTGTAGCTGGGAGGCTGCAGGCGAGCACGGCTACTTGCCCAAGAGTCTACACCCTGCATCATGTGAATATAGAAAAATGTGCTACGAGATGGCTTTTGACCTTATTTCCCGCCACTCATCTTCGCAGGAGAAAAATCAACGAGAAGCTACTGTATCGGAATAAGCGGTTCAGCGCATTGCTGTCACCATTGTGGAGGTGTTCGTTCTTCTGATTACCGTCTGCGAAGCTTATTGCTACGTTCGCCGAAACCATTCTAGAAATATGGTGAACTAGACATCTTGGTTTGTTATACACAATATTGAGGTTTTTCTGCACTCAAAGGGAGGTAGTCGTGAAGCATATTCATCCGATTAATCCAGGAAGTGGCGACGAGGCAGGCGTGAAGCCGATGTCTTTTGACTGCCTCTTGGGCATTACTGACATCTGTACTGTTTATGATAAAGCAGATGGCTGTGGTGCATACGATTACTGCGACTATGACATGGATGGCGGCAGCATCTGCGTTGTAGATCACTGTGGCATTGATCAAACGTAGTCTCTAATTGGATTAAGGTGAGGAGCTGTTATGAAGCATATCCATCCTGTTGGTTCAAATGAACATCCTCCCGTTGAGCCTTGTTGTCTTGGAGTTGATATATGCAATTTTTACGACATCGCCGAGTGCCCTGTTGCGGATTGGTGCTATGTCGATAAAGAATCAAGCTGTGTTTTGCCAGCAGATTGGTGCGATCCAGTTGACGAGTAGTTTTGTGGCTAGGAACTATTTGGTCCAATTCAGAATAAGATGGGAACAAATACCAAAATCTCGTGTCTGGGAGGAGTTATGCCATTATTGCAAGGTCTCGTTGGATTAGCCTTTATACTTGCGTTGTATCTGGCACCTTTTTTAATTCTATTCTTCATTATCCGACTCTTTCTTCGGAGAAAATAGGAGTGTCACGCAAACATTAGCGTAGCTTTCTTCCAATATGAGCCGAGCATTGGCAAGTGGAATAAGAAGCCCGACCGTTCGCCACATGAAAGTGATCGGACGGGCTTCTCTATTTAACCCGGGCCGCCACCCATAGCGGCTTTCCAAGCGTATTCTCAGTGCAAAGCAATCGTCAGTTTAATCCTATGCGCTGATACCGCATTTCATTTGTTCGGCTCGAATTCTACGGCCTGGCAACCCTCGCACTCTCCGGCAAATGGATTGAACGCGAAGGCAGAGATGATGTGTGCGTGGACATCGAGGCTGCTGTAGGCAACATACTGGGACATGGACCCCCGCTGCGCGTGGTATGCGGCCCGGCATATTCATTGCCGTCCAACCCCGTGTAGTTGCAGCAAAGGGTGGAACCTCAATGCTCAGCTTATGTTGTCCGTGGGACACGAGAATCGTAAGTACACTTTGGTGCGATTCTCACGCTGATACTGAGCCACCTGGAATAAGATACGTCGCGACAACACTTCGCTTCACCTCTGTCTCGACAAGATGACGTAGACTAAAGTTTCCTTTAGTAAGAGAACGAGAACTATATCTGAAAGCGTTGCGATGGCGTGAAGGCACCGAGTCCGAACCGCCTGAATGCTACGTGCATCTGCATCGCCTTTTTGTTATCTCTGCCAGTTGGGTAGCACTACACTTGTCATCATTTACCCTGGTACATGCTGCCTAAATCCACTACCCCTTCTACCGCGCCGACCATCTCGTCATCGTGAGAGACAACGATGATCAGCTGGCTTTGCTTGTTGCGCTTAACATAGGCCGCAAGCTCGGCGCGGCTTACAGCGTCTAACCCAGTCGTGGGCTCGTCGAGTACCAAAACTGACGACTTGCGTGAAATCGCCGACCATAAGTACACTCGGCGCAGCTCACCGCCCGAAAGCGCGGAGCAACGTTTCCCGAGCAACTCCTTCACGCTGTTTTCCAGCGAAAGTAGGCCATCTACACCCCGGTGATAGGAAGAAAAGGGCGTGTCGAAATACTCTAACAGCTCTTTCACCGTTTCGTCCGGCGCGAAGCACGACTGTGGGCAGCACGATATCTCTCTCGCACGTATGTAATCCAAGTCGCATTCTTCGATTGGCACGCCGTTGTATTTTACTTTGCCTTTCGATGAGTATAGCCCGAGCATCAAGTAAAGAAGTGACGTCTTGCCTCTTCCGTTTTCCCCAACTATGCAATATGTACCAGGACCGGAAAACTTGAAAGAAAACCCGCCGAGGACCTCTCGGACAGATCCGTCTGGAAGGGCAACCGAGAATTCCAAATCAGATACCGAAATGTCATTTATTTCATCGAGTTTAGCTAAATCGGTCCGATTCCACCCCGATCTCTCCTTTTCTCTCGTCGCGATAGCCGTCCTATCCCATGATGCTTTGGCATCTTGATAGGATTTGAACAATGACATCATACTTTTCAAAGTCTTAAAGAGAACCGCGAAGTATGTACCGATGATAGTGTACTCGCCTATTGACATAGTTCCGTTAATGATTCGTACTCCGGAAACAACAAGTATCACCGCTTGAAACAACGCTGCGAAAAGACCATCGAGCGATGTCAGAGAATATGATAGCTTTCCGGAGCGCAAAACTTTGGGAAAATAGCTCTTAAACCCAGCGTCGAGCGCTTGTTCGCTCTTGCCGTACGAAGATGTCAGTTGAATGTTGAGAATCTGATTAAGCTGCGATGCAATTGCGGCGTAAAAGGCGCTGTCCGCCTCTTTCTTCTCATACGTGACCCTATACAAAAGTTTCCTCAACCCAGTAATTACACAGAAATACACGATGAGGAGAATGATGGAAAACACCGCGAGAGTTGAATCAATTGACCATATGATAAGCAATACGATGGGAATGGCTACAATGGACAGCGGCGCACTGATAAAATTCGCCAAAACGAAGGATGAGACCACGCTGGAGTCGGAAATAATCCGTTGCGTTGTATAGGCTGGATCGATGGTCCGACTCACCAAGTAATCGTCTCTTTCAAAACGCAAGACGGCCTCCCTGAGAAGATCAAAGGAAAGTCTCGTGGTTATGCGAATGGAAAGTGTTCCTGCAAAATAAGTAAAGAGGGTGGAGAAAACTCCTATTGACGCAACCAGGAGCGCGAAGAGTACGGCGTCTCTTTCGCTGCGGTTACCGAGAAGAAAATCTAAGAATTTCCCGTTCACGTATGGCATGGCATAGGAGAGAGCGGTTCCAATCACCGTGATAGCAATGAAGACGAAAGCCCCTTTTGCTCTGATGAACCTCGAGAGAACGCATCGAATCAAGGAAGGCCCCAATCTACCCGCCACAAAACATCAATCACTGATACCTTACACCTCAACACAACAGGAGCGAAGATTTGCCAATGAGACTGCTTTAAGATTGCCTTGGGCCAATACGATCTCAAGCTCTTCCTACAAGAGAGTCGGAATCGGACATCTCCTCCGACGAACCTGGCAATCGGGCGGTTGAAATATCTTTTTCAACCGCCCGATTGCCACAATAGATTTGAGCATCCGCCCACAAACGTCCGCGTTTTATACCCATCAAATCCTTTGCCTTTTGTCGTCTAGACTAGAAAAATCGCTCGAAATAACGCAACCGGCCTGCTCGCTTGAAGAAACCTAAGCCCGTAACGTAGATGTGCAAACTTCCGAAACGCCTTGCGCGGCATAGTGCGTATAAACTTCGTCAACCGCCTCAGAAATATCTGAGTATCGCGCCGGGTCAAAAGCATACGATGTCGCAGCTATACCCTGCACCCATTCGGAACGCGGATTAATTGAATAGCCACACAGCATCATCATACATGCATCTAGACCTGATTTCCCAAGTATCCGACGTATTGATGAGGCATCGCGGGTCGCCCCTGCACCATCGTCGTCACCCCTATTAGCAGTATTTACCGTTTTTCTCTAAATGCGTATCGCCACCCTTAAGAATACGAAGTGTTTTATCCAGACCCGATTGTCCTCCATCTCAAACGAAGGGATAAGGAATCTCATCCGGAATCGGCAGTAACGGAGGATTCACAACGACAAGCGAAAAACATGAGTCATCTCTCAGAGGGGAGTAAAGGCTCCCCTCAAGCACCCTAGTTTCGTCATCCAAAGAGTTGATGGCAGTGTTTTTCTTACAAAGGTCGACAACAAAAGGGTTGATTTCTACAGATGTTACATCCATGCCACAGTTGGTAAGTATCAGGCCCTGTATTCTGGGGCCAGAACACAAATCGAGAGCCTTCCGTGCGCTCTGCGGTGTAAGGCGCCAATCTCAGCAAATCTGTCCCACAATACTGCGCTGAAGAACAAGACGGAACCCCTGAGCCAAACTCCCCTATACCTTATTAAGGCTAAGACAGGCAAGTTCACGCACCCGGCATATTCCAGAATAACATCCTATTGTTTTAGATGCTCTACAAGCATGAACAGCCGCGAATCGGAAAGATCTTCTAGTTTCGCCCCGACTGACCGCCAAGGGCCAAAATGGCCCCTCCATCCCCGGGCGACTGGCTCTGGCGCGCCGAGGAGTGTCCCCAAGTGCCGGCAGAAAAGAAACGTCCCTATCTGCCGGCTAGAGGGCACCGAAGAGGATGGCGTAGGTAGTGGATTCGCCGAGCTTGAGCTCGTCGCCGGGATTGAGTTGGGCGGAACGGCCGGGCTCGACCTGAATGCAGACGCGCGTGGCCCCGTTTACCACCACGGTTCCGTTGGTGGACGACAAGTCCTCGACGTGCCAGATATTTTGAGCATCGCACCAGATATGGGCATGGCGGGCCGAGACATCGTCGCCGACGTCGGTAATATCGCCCTCACCAGTGGCCAGCGCACCAATCTCAACACCCTGCTCACTCGGCTGAATCCAGCGCGGGGCGCTCACGACAAAACTGTTTTGTACGCGCAGCAAGCCCAAGGGGTGCGCCGGAGCGGGTTCGCGTTCGCCCGCGGTCATCGACATGCCAAGCGAACGCGGCGTGGAGGTGCCTCCGCCACAGGTCGCGTGCGCGTAGTCGATGGCATAGTTCACCGAGGACCGCACATCCGCCGAACAACCGACGGCGACAAACAGCACCAGCACGGCCTCGGCGCGCTCGGCGGGCATGAGTTCCGCCGCCTGGGACAGGCGATCGAGCGCGTTGCGATAGAGATTCGTGTCCTGATGGCACTCTTCGAGCGCGCGTACCATCGGTTCACCTGCAGGACCGCACACCATATTGATCACAGCCGTGGAGTCCATGGGATTTCGCTGGCGCAGGGCCAGTTGCGACATAATACGCGCAGCCGAGGTACCGTATTCGGCAAAGTAGCGCTGCTGAAGCGTGCCGACCGGCGCGCGAACGATAAAGCGGGAAACCCAAGAGCGATCGGCGGCTCGGCTCTGCGGGCTGCGGCCGTCGGCGAGCGGACGGGACGAAAGCACCAGGCCGCACAGCTCGATATGGCTCAGATGCGCCGCGCGCTTAAAGATGTCAAACATGGCCCCGCATGGGGTGAGCTCAACTTGAGATGCCATGACCTAGGCCTCCTTGGTCGTAGAAATAGAATCGGACGATACTTCGACAGGTCCGCCAAAAGTACGGGCAGCTGCGGCTCCACCGGCAAGCGGAGTCGCCATCTGGGCTTTTGTGCGTCGCGGTGCCGAAACGGGAAGTTCAAAGGCAAAGCCCATCGCAAGCAAAAACCACGTAAGCGTATAGGTTGCAACCAGAGCGGCAACAAGGCCGCCCATCACGGCGCGTTGGGAAAATACGCTACATGCAGCCACAACCAGTACTGGAACCTCGCAGGCAGAAAGCGCAAGCACACCCTGCAGGAACCCCGAGCGCCGATTGCGCGCAAGTGCCCCCGCGGTAACGCCGGCTATGCCTGGCAGCGTCAACGCCAGTGCGGCAATAATACCCGGTAGCGTCCCAGACCACACGAGCGATCCCAAAGTCGCCGTCACGCGAGCGCCCGACGCCAGCAGCGCGGCCGAAACCACGACCACAGCCCAAACCACGCCACAGACGACCGTCGCGCCGACCATCAGCGCGCGACGAACCGCACGGCCAGACGCATCCATGGGGCACGGCGTGAGCGGCTCGCCGCGGAGCGAACGACCGACATTTTGCGCATAGTGGTCACAAAACGCCGAGAGCGCCGCCTCGACCGCCGCCGGCTCGGGACGATCTTTTTGATGGCTGGACAGACAGGCCATCACCACGTCGAACAGCTGGGCATCGACAAACGCCAGCGCATCGCGTAGCTCTTCGGAATCCGGCTCAAGCCCTAGCTGCTGGGCCTGCTCGGCCGCGGCGAGCGCCACATCGGGCTCACGACGAAGCAGCTGAGTCAAATCACAACCGGGCGCATGGGCACCAATGGGATAGTCGGGCCGCGTGTCCATCTTGAGACGGTAGGGGCTCGCGATGTCGCGCGTCTTTTTGCGCGAACCCGAGGTGCCCGAAGTGCTCGGCGCGGCTTCGTATGGCGCGACGCCGGCAATGAGCTCGTAAACCGTGCTTGACGCGGCATAGACGTCAATCGCCGGCGACATACGCAAAGCGCGCAGATCGGGAATATCGTCGGTGAGCATCTCGGGTGGGGCATAGGCAACCGTCGCGCGACGCAGCGTGGCATAGCGCTCCGTAAACGACGCCTTGCCGCCGGTACCGGCCACGGCCGACGCAGGCTCGAGCGCCAGCGACGAGCCAAAGTCGATCAGGCACAGGTCAAAGGTGCCCTCGGCAAGCTGCCGGTCAAGCGGTAGACGCGCCGTACGCACCATAATATTAGCGGGCGAGATATCGCGATGGACAAAGCCCTCACCCACCAGGCTCATACGGCAGAGCAGATCGAACAGGTCGCGACCCAGACGCGCCGCCACAAGCGGCGACAGGCGTCCGGCATCGTCCACGGCGAGTCGCGAACGCAAGCGGGCAAGCGTCTCGCCCTCGACCCATTCCATGACAATTGCAGGCACACCGTCGACCTCGCCCCAGCCATAGAGGCGGGGAAAGCCCTTAAGGCCCGAAAGGGCGCGATGGCATTCATATTCCTCGCGAAATGCCGCTTTGAACTTGGCGACCAGCGCCTCGTGAGTTGCATCGTCGTCAAACTCATCGCGCGTCGGCAAGATGAGCTGTTTGAGTGCCATGGCCTCGCCTTGGGCGTTGACGGCACGCGTCACGCGGCCGATACCGCCACGGCGCATGGTGGCATCGTCGGCAAACAGCATCGTAAAACGACGCAGATAGGCAGGCAGTTCGTCCTGACCGAGCGCAATGGCCGGCTCAAACCCGTCGACACGCGCCAGGCGCAAGCCGACCATGGGATCGCGACCGAGCGATTGTGGTGTGGTGGATGCAAGATCGGTCATCATAGGGCAAGCGCCGCCACGTTATTGTTGAAGTTACCGAGCGCGACGTCATCATCGCCGTAATGGCCGACCCATTGACATAGGTTGGTGTAACAGCCCCACAGATTGGCATACTGCTGATACCACTTTGACCGGGGCGAGAATGTCTGACGACCGAACTCAGCTCGAATGACAAACATCTCCCCGACCAGGCTGTCGCACGGCCTGGGATCTCCCGTAGAGTTATAGGTCGAAACCACGTCATTGGCACGAGAAACATAGCCGTCGAGCATGTTGTACTTGGTTACAAGCCAACGGTGAATGCTCTCTTCCTCAGCAGCGGAAAGGCCACCGGAGTTTGCATCGTTGTCAGTGTTGCCGCCCGTCGAGCCGCCGTTTCCAGACCCTCCGGCAGAGGAACCCGACCCAGAGCCGCCGCCCGAACTCGACGAATCCGAGCCGGAGCCAGAAGTATCCGAGCTACCGGGCTTTCCGGACTGCTGGGCGTCCTGCTCCTTCTGCTGCTCGACCTTATTCACCGTTGCCGCCACGCTATTGTTGGACAACCGATCGATGATCTTGGTGTTGGTGAGCACGATGGTTTTGCCATTGGCAAGCGTGACTTCGTTGTCCGGGGCCTCGGCGCCGTCCGCGTCGTCAGTGCCAAACACAATATGCGCGACCACACTTGCCCAAGCATATCCAGTCGTGGTGCCCAGGTCACTTTTGACCTCATGCCCCACGCGCGGTTCGCGTGCGGCATGTGCCTGCATCATGGACGGCACGGTCATGCCATAGGCAGAAACGCCAGCTATGACCAGCACCAGCGAGCAAGACAGCAGTGCGTACGCCCGCGGCGCCAAGCCCAGTCGGCGTCGCATGCGCACCGCGGCGCCGCGCTTTGTCTGAGTGCCACCGGGCCGCATGCGTTCTCCTCCAACAAAAACACGCCGCTCGGGAGCGGCGCATTCATTCGAATCCATATTTGAGTGTATCAGCGAACCCAAAAGGTTGCGCAACGAATGGGCAAATTAAGGATGCGAGTGGAAGCATCCATGCGATAAGCGGATACAAAGCATCTTTGTTGCACAACAAACTTACAGTCGCACGGGGAAATTATGGCTACCCCGTGCGTCGCGATGAAGACATACGGCAGGAGCAGGCTCGCCACCTAAATCGTGCGACGGGCCTCGATGGCGCGCCCAAGCGTAAGCTCGTCGGCATACTCCAGGTCGCCGCCCACGGGAAGGCCGCTCGCCAGACGCGATACCTCAACGCCCAGCGGCTTGATAGTGCGGGCCAGGTAGCTCGCCGTGGTCTCGCCCTCGATATTGGGGTTGGTGGCGATGATGACCTCGTGGATGTCCTCGTGGCCCAAGCGTGCCAGCAGCTCACGAATGTGCAACTGCTCGGGACCAATCTTGTCCATGGGACTGATCACGCCGCCCAATACGTGGTAGAGACCGTGGTAGCTGCCCGTGCGCTCAATCGCCTGGACATCGCGCGGCTCGCCCACCACGCAAATGCGAGTGGTATCGCGCATCGAATCCTGGCAGATGGAGCACTCGTCGGCCGTGGCGTAGTTAAAGCAGCGGCTGCAAAAGTGAACCTCCTGCTTAACCTCCAGGATAGCCTCGGCCAGGCGGCGCGCCTCCTCGGCATCGGCCTCGAGCAGGTAATAGGCGATGCGCTGGGCCGACTTGGGACCAATGCCCGGCAGACGACCCAGCTCATCGAGCAATTTTTGCAGACTATGGTTGGCACTCATATATATGCGTGTCTTAGAACGGCATGCCCGGGATGTTGAGGCCGCCGGTGATGGCGCCCATCTGCTTGTTGGCAAGCTCGTTGACACCGCGGACGGCCTCGTTGACGGCAGCCATGATCATGTCCTGCAGCATATCGACGTCCTCGGGATCGAGGGCATCGGGGTCGATGGTGAGGTTGACGAGCTCCATCTCGCCGTTAACGGTCACCTTGACCATGCCGCCGCCGGCAGAGGCGTCGACGGTCTGGGACTTAAGGTTTTCCTGCGCGGCGGCAAGCTGCTCCTGCATCTTGCGAGCCTGCTTCATCATTTGCTGCATGTTCATACCGGCCATGATGGCTCCTTTACGTGCGGCCGCGCGACAAGCTGCAAGGGCAGCCGGAGCGCGACGGGACTTTCAAACTCAAAAATCGTACCACGGCGCGGGGCAAGCAAGCGGGGCGGACACGCTACCTCAGTCGATATACATGTCCTCCAATACAAACCACGCGCAAAGATTATGCAAGGCCGAATTATGCAAGGTTGCATAATATCGCATACTCAATCTAGTAGAGCCGAATCCGGCATTTCATGTGTGCCACTAAATAGCTAAATGCCAAACCGCTGCTCGAGGCGGAGCACATGGCGGCAGGGTATAATTTGATTGTCATAGATTGCAATTTGGAGGTGCCCCATGAATGCCCCCGACGCGCTCCAAAACATCCGCTCAAAACACCCCGTTGCATATGTGGTTCTCTATCTCTTTGTCGACTGGGCATTGCTGGTTGTCATCACCCATGCCATAGCTTTTGGAGCAGAACTGCTGATAGCCAGCTCGGACCAGCCCGTCGTCAAATGGGAGACGACCGATGAATGCACCGACGGAACCCGAACCATTTACTACAACAGCCCGTCCCTCTACCAAGAGTTCAAGGTCAAGATAAAGGACTCCAAGATTGTCGATGCCGAACTGGGCTCTTTATTTACAATCGGAGCAACCGTCAACGCCGAGCAAGTCGAGTACACGGACGGCCATGCGACGTATCGTATCGACCTCAGCATCCTAGGCCGACCGTCACGCGCTTGTCTGCTCGAATGCGATATACGCGGCACCACACTACACATGTCCGAAATACAGATGCGCCCGGACAAAAGAAAGTGATATATGGCCGAGTCGGAAGAGACTAGGCATAGACTCGTCCGCCTTCGTAGGCAAAACGCAGGATGAGCGGGGCATTGTTGCGCACGAAATCATCGAGTTCTTTGAGGTTCGCTTCGCTAAAGCCCTCGTGTGACACCCAATTGAATGCCGGCAAGATACACTCCGCCGTGTCAAAACCCCAATCGCGCGGGCGCTCCACAACAACCTTCACCGTGTTGTCCTCCCGGACTTCGGAATACGAAACCTGCGTATCGTCCTCAAGGCGGACATATTCCCACATCATAAGCTCGCTCCGTTCAAAGGGTTCTCTTCTTGAGCAGTATACCCGCCTGCGCAGCTACTCCACCGGCTTGAAGATGGTGGCCTGACCGAAGACGCTGCGGATGAGGTCTTTGGCCTCGTCCTCGGTCTGCGGGATGCTCGGGGCTGCGCCCTGATGGCCGAAGGGGCTGCCCGCACCGGGGTTGGACTCCCAGGGAGCCGCGGGGGCGTCGTCGCTTGCGGGGGCCGCGGGTGCCTCCGCAGCGGGCTTGGGCGCGGGCGTCGCACCCGGCACGTCGAACGGAGGCAGATCGTCCCCGCTCGCATCGCCAGCGAAGCCGCCGACCATGGCGTCGTCGTAGGGCACCTGCTCGGATTCCCACGGCGCGGACTGCGCGACAGGCTGAGCCTTCGGGGCAGCCGAGCGCTCGGGCGCACGGGGTGCGGGCTCGGTCGGGAGCTTACCCGTGGCAGGAGCGCCGGCGGGGTTGTCGGAGCGTAGCCAGGGTGCTTTGCCCAGGTCAGACGACTTGGGCGCGGGCGAGACGGGCTTGGGCGCGGGTGTCGGAGCAGCCGGTTTGGGTGCCGCGGGCTTAGGCGCCGACGGGGTCGATGCCGCTACCGGCGCCGCTTGCTGCTGCGGCGCGCTGGCGCTCGAGGATACAGGGGCCGCCGAGGACACGGGTTGCGGGTCCGCAGATGCCGCAGCCCGTGCAGATGGAGAATGCTCCTCATGTTGAGGAGCCGGCGTGCCACCCCCCACCCAGGACATAGTCGACGGTACGACGACCGAAGACCGCGCAGACCGTCGGCAGGACCACCGACTGCGTATCGGCGCGACCGAGCATCTTAATGGCAAAAGTCGAACCCGCGGGGAACGAGACCGTGAGCTTGGAGCCGTCGTCGGCCGTGGCGCGGGCGTTGAGCAAAAGCCCTGCGTAGGAAGCCTGACGCGCCTTGACACGCTCGACAACCTCGGCCCATTTGCGCTGCAGCTCTCCGGCGTCCTCGACCGCGGAGGTCTCGGCAGCACCGGCGGCGGCAACCTGGGCGGCGTTGTTGGACTGGGGCTTAGGTGCCGGAGCGGTGGCAGGCGCGGGGGCCGCAACGGGCTGAGGCGTCGGAGTCGGCGCAGGCTGAGCAGCCGGAACAGCAGCACCACGGTCCCAAGGCATACCGCCCTGGCGCGCGGACGTAGCAGCGGGGGCAGCGGATGCCGCCGGAGCGGCAGCACGAGCGCCCGAAATGAGCGTCGGCTGTTGGGCAGCAGCGGGTACGGATGCTGCAGGCGCGGCGGCCTGAGCAGCAGCCACGCTCGCCGGCACCGCGGCATTGGCAACCATGGCCTCCAGGCGTGCCACGCGCTCGGCCAATGCCTCAATCGTTAAATCAGCCTCGGGACGTGCCAGACGCGTACAGGCAATCTCGAGCACCAGGCGCACGTCGCTCGCGCCCCTCATCTCCAGTGCGGCATCGTCGAGCACCGTCAGCACGCGGGCCAGGCGATCGGCAGGATGCTCGCCAAAGGCAGCGGCCTCGGCAGCAAGCGCCTCGGCCTGCTCGGAGCCGCCCTCAAACAGCTCGGCACGGGCACCGGCAACGCAGGCAACGTACACGTCACGCACATGCGCTACCAGGTCGCGCGTCAGCTCCAGCAGGTCGTTTCCTTCCTCGACCTGCGCACGGATCAGTCCATAGAGCTCGGCAACATCACGATCGGCAATGGCGCGGGAAAACTCGCCCAGAATCTGGTCCGAAACCTCGCCCAAAAGCGAGCGGGCATCGTCCGCATGCACAGCGCCGTTGCCAAAAACGCTCAGCTGTTCCAGCGTGGACAACGCGTCGCGCATGCCGCCCTTTGCATGGCGCGCCACGATGGCCAGCGCCTCGTCGTCGTAATCGAATCCCTCCTGCTCGCACACGTAGGACAGTCGATGCGCAATATCCTCGTTGCCGATGCGATGGAAATCGAAACGCTGGCAGCGTGAGAGGATGGTCTCCAGAATCTTTTGCGGGTCGGTGGTGCACAGCACAAAGATCACGTGTGCCGGCGGCTCCTCAAGCGTCTTGAGCAGCGCGTTGAACGCCGCCGTCGTGAGCATGTGGACCTCGTCGATGATATAGATCTTGTACTTGCCGCGCACCGGGGCAAAGTTGACGGAGTTGATGATCTCCTCGCGCACGTTGTCCACGCCGGTACGGCTTGCGGCATCGAGCTCGTAGACATCGGGGTGGTTGCCCTCGGCAATGAGCTCGCACTCCTCGCAAGTACCGTCGGGCATGCAGCCGCTTGCACCCTCGGCGCGCGCCGCCTCGGCATTGCGGCACAGCAGCGCCTTGGCCAGAATGCGCGCCATGGTGGTCTTGCCCGTGCCGCGCGGTCCGCAGAACAGGTAGGCGTGGGACAGGCGCCCCTCGGTGATGGCGTGCTCGAGCGTCGAGACGATATGCTGCTGGCCCACCACGGAGTCGAAGGTGAGCGGGCGATACTTTCGGTACAACGATTCCATGGGTGCTCCCCCGGGTATACTGAGTCTTGTTGCCGCGGCGGCCATGCGGTCGCACGGCATACTGCATTCCATAATAACCCGTACGGCGAGTCCGCCGCGATAGGAGTCCAAAGAGCATGGCAGACGCAGAGAGCAACCTCATTCCCTCCGAAGCAGCCGACCAGGTCGAGGTCGCGCTCGAGGCGCAGGCCGCGGCCGATGACGGCATTCTGTACCTCAACGAGTATCAGTACGAAAACGACCTCGTCACCGACTTCGCCCGCCTGGTCGCCTCGCCCAGGCGCCGTGGCTCCCTGTACGTCGCCGCCGCGATTGCCGTGCTCATCGGCATCGGCATGCTGGTGGCCGGCGGCAGCTGGATCAAGTTCGGCGTCGTGCTGATCGTGTTCGGCGCCTTTTTGGCCTGGTGGAGCAAAAATCTGCACCATACGCTCGCGCGCGACTTTATCGATGCCGTCGAGGCAGACGAGTCCATGGGCGGCCGCTACCGCCGCGTCGCCGCCAACGAGGACGGCCTGATGGTCTGGGGCAAGAGCGGCAAGTCGCAGTTCTTCCCGTTTGAGAAGCTCGACCACGTGCTCGACGGCGAGCGCATCTTTGTGGCCATGTTCGCCGACCAGGGCGTGACGATCCCCAAGGACACCTTTGTTCGCGGCGATGCCGAGCAGTTTGGCGCCTTCCTTAAGGCGCGCATCAACAAAAAACTCCGCATCGAGACCAAACGCAAGAAGATGAAGGCAGAAAAGGCCGCTGCCGAAGCAAAACAGGCCGACAAGCCCCAGGGCAACAAGGGCAAGCAGCGCAAGCAGAAGAAGAACAAGAAGAAGAAGCGGTAATCCGGCCGACACCGAAGGTACCTCGTCCCGCGCCCGATTCCGAGTCGGAGCGCCTGAAATCGGGCGCGGGTACCGCCGATGGACCCATTTTGCCTAACTCTCGAGCTACTTCACTTCAAACCTGAAGAGCCTTCGCTCCGGCAGATCGGTCATCTTCATCGTATAGGTCCCGGGAAACGCTTTCTCAAAACGGACGGTCTCGTAACCTTCGAAATAGTCGTTGGTGTTTTGCATCATGAATGGGACGAGTAACTCGTTCTCCGCCCCAACCTGTACAGCAAACGCAGCAGAACCGCCCAGCACCGGCATTGCCTGCGTTATCAGATCGGTATTGACCACAAAGTCATAGTTTGGCGCAGACTCCGGCACCAAATGCCAAACATACGCTTTAATTCCGCCTTCGACATTGTCCTTATTCCTGACACGCATCTTTACGGCGATAACACACGTGATGTCGGCGTCCTTCAATTTCGTTTTCGTATCTACGATGCCATATTTTGAATAATCATCATGCGCACGCTTGAGATACTCGCGCGGCGTGAGCAGCTCTGCCCCGTCTATGCAAAACGAATACCCGTCAGTTGCCACATCCTTCGACCCCAGAAACGCCCCATCCATCGAGAGCCATTCGCCCTCCGCGTAATATTTTTCAGGAATGACTGTCCGGTTCCCGTTAACGACGCTCACCCTCATGCCCGCAAGGCCGGTAACAGCACAGCCAAAAAGCGCGAGCATCGACCTTCTCGTCAACAGGGCCTTCTTCATCGCGCTCACGACCTTTCCCGAACTTTCACAACGGCACCGTCGCGCATGCAGTAAACACGATCGGCTAGCTCCTCGAGCACCTCTCCGTCATGGCTAGACAGAAGAACCTCGCGACCCGTTGATGCCGCCATCGCCACAACGCGCTTGAGCATTTCCACGCCCGCTTCGTCGAGGGCATTCGTTGGCTCATCGAGAACAAGCAGCTTCGGCTTTTCCATAATTGCCGCAGCTATTCCCAGACGCTGCTTCATTCCCAAGCGAGTATGCTCGAAACTTCAGTTTTTTTTCGTCTGCATCGAGCCCCACGAGCCGCAGGGCAGAGCGAATGTCCTCGGGGGTGGCAACGCCATTGATTTGAGCTATGAGCTCCAGATTGTCGTAACCAGACAGATATCCTAAAAAGGAAGGCGCCTCTATCAACATCCCCAGACTCGGCGGAAACGAGATATCCGCCCCAAGTCTTTGGCCATCGATAATAATCTCGCCCTCGGTGGGTCTAATCAATCCGCAGACCGCTCGCATGAGCATGGTCTTACCCGAACCGTTTATCCCCTGAAGCCCGACCACAGTCCCAGGGTCAACCTCGATAGACACGTTGCGCAGGACATCGTTTTTGCCCATGCGCTTCGATACGTCCCTAACGATCACACTCATATCTTGTCCCTCTTTTCGATAAGGTCGGCCCTTCGAAACCACAGTCCACCCAACGATAGGCATAACGACATAATCACAATTGAAAACAAGCCACTCGAGCCCGTCGCAATTCCTTCTTTGACGATTCCACCCCAGCGCAACAGCATCAAGGCATTTCCCAGTAGCGCCCAATGCCGCGCATATGCCGAACAGATCAGGTAGCTCATTACAACCGCAAATGAAACTGACGGCCCAAGCACAAACCCAACCGTTGCCTGCACAAACGCAAGCGCCTCAAAAGCAAGAAAGAGACCTGCGAAAAACGGCAGTGCACCTGCTTCGCTCGCCTTGAGAAACCACGGCGCCAAATTAGCCAGCTGAAGCGACTCGCCATGGATGACCGCGCTGAACGAGGCACTCACCATCAAGCTCCAAATCACAACAGAGCAAACCACCACGAGCAGCGAAAATGCTGTTATCGCCGCCACTGAGATAAAACGCGAGACCCACCAAAGGGTTCTCGCCCGGCATCGGACAAGCGTTTGCAAACCAAACCCGTGCAACGATTCGGCGGGATAATCGAGTGTTGTATAGAGAATAAGCAGAATGAGAAATAGCCATCCTAGCGGAGGCACAAACATGACCCCGGGCCTAGGCTCAAACGGAGCAGATCCGGCAAACACGAGCGCAAGATTGTCCGCAAACCCCAAGGCATCCGTCCTGACCCCATACACAGAAGACAAACCGTAGGCGTACACCAGGTTCGCAACGGTCACTGCCGCAATCGCAATAAAGGTAATGATGTTCTTCTTCAAAACGGTCCTCAGGTCCGCGGCGACCAGCCTAAACAGCATCAGACCATCTCCCGCCTTTTCCACGCCCCAGAAAAAGCCAACGAAGCAAGGGTCAATAATATGATTTCCGCAAAACCGGCTCGAATGTCTGGCCAGTTATTCAGCGATTCCGACCTGATGCTGTTGAAGATATTGCAGTTAAACCCCACACAAGCCATTACGCCGAAGATCCAGCCATTTGCAAAATGCCACGCAACCATTAGCAGATACGGGACAATTATCGCTTTGATTCTGCTACGAAACAAAATTGAGAAGCCAGTTACAGCCATGGATAAAGTCCCGAGCGTGACCGCATCGAACAGCGTGTATGCAAGCACATATAACAAAGGATGTGAATAAAATAGACCGGAGAAATAGCTATGTAGGTAAAGCCCTACGTAGGTCGACTCATCGACCCGAGGAAGATACGCAGGAAAAAGCATCGAGACAATCAGGAAATTGACGAGCAGAGGAATGGCAGTCACTGTAAACGCGGAGAGGAAAGCAGACAGCACCTTTACGTTCACGTATGCCTTTCTGGAAACGCGCGTGCATATCTGCATGTCATAACCACTCAAACGCTCAAAGAGGCACGACCAAGATCCGGCCAACATTGCAAGCAGGGGCAGTGCATAGAAAAACACCGACGCAGACAGTGGCGCGTTCGCGCTCACAACAATCCAGTTACCGAAGCTGCTTTCACGTGTTTGACCGAGATAGTTTTTGGCTTGCATGCCAACGCCGTAACCAAAAGAAAGAAGGTTGTGACGTTCTTTTTCCAAATTTGCCCACGGCTCCAGCGCAGCAGCTATTGCAACTGCGACTGCAATCAAGAGAGCAAAGATAAAAGCTGGGCGTCTTATCGTTTTCGACAGCTCATATCTTACGAGCCTTTGGTTCATACGTCCTCCTCCCCCTTCCGACCCAGAAAGCCGGAAGGGAGCCAATTCAAACAACTATGCGGGAAGCTTGTGGAAATGCCCGACGCAGTCGGGGCTCCATACGCCAATAACAGTGCCGTAGCCAGACTCCGCCCATGCAGTCAGTCGCGCCGCAGATCGCCCGTTCTCACGGACGAGGTTATACATTTCCCACTGTCCCTTGTGATTCGAACGATACGTTCCCTGAGTACAATTCATGCTGCCGCTACCGCTTGTGTTATACGCACCGTCTGTATATAACCGAAGCGGATTTCCCGTATAACCTTGGATATCCAGATAGAGCGATGAGGAATCATCCTTTTGACGGTAGCCAGTTGCACTCGTCCCGGCACATTGAAAACTAAATGCCCTATCGGCATTGTTCGTACAGGTCGTAATTCCCGTATCGGCGTTTTGAGTAATGCTAGAAACCTGAGAGGTGTCAAACTCCTCTTGCGCGAACGATGCAGCGGGAACCCCTAGGGACAGACCCGCAGCAATCGCCAACCCGACTCCGATTCGAGTAATAGCGCTCCTTGGCTTAATCATGGCCTTCTCCAATCAAAAGCGGCTAACAATGCGTCGACGCACAGCAACCTTTGCATGAATGGAGAAAGATGTCTGTAAACACTCGCTATTGAGTTGATAATCCAGGCGTTTACACGTTATCTACCTGCGATAACAATGAAATAAGCTCTGCTTTGTTCTTGATCTTCAACTGGCGATAGGACGCGGATCGCAGCGCTTGCACCGTAGATGCAGCGTAACCGACATCCTGCGCAATGGTCTTTGTCGTTGTGCCCTCTGCCGTCATCAACAATATTCGGGCCTGAACATCGGACAGGGCGCGCGACGTAAGCAGAGCCAGCCGGCGCACGTGAGCTGCTTCGGTGGACCCGTTCGCACGGTACTTCAAGACGGCCTTCTCGTCCTCAACCGAGCGTACGAGCACGATGTGCGTAACGAGCATGGGCACAGACCAGCAAACAATCACCGTTGCCACGACGACATTGACAGCCGAACTTTGCCCCAGCAACGACGCAAGGAACAGAGGCTCGAAAACCGTCAGATCCTGCACCATGTTGAGCAAGACAACCCAGACAGGAGCCGCCGCCCCAAAGCAAAGCATCCATATCCCAAGCATTTTGCGCTGCGGACAGCTACGCAGCACTATGTATGTGAGCAACATCCCCGCCAGCACCGCGAACCCATGGATTCGCCCCCTAGTGGCCGCATGGATTAAAGTAGCCGCACCTATTGACACCAACGGCACGATAGCCCGGACACGGGCATGCACCTTAAACGGACGCAGCCCAACAGCGAGCGAGACCGTAGATGCCACGCCGCACAGCAGGACCGGCGCAGCCATCAACGGATCGCATATACACCTCCATGCCGCGATATAGACAAAAGACCATTCCACGGCAGACAGCACCGCCCATACGCACGGGCTTCCGAGCCCAATCGCCCCATCCGTTCTAGTCAGCGCAACTTCACGATTCAGTTTTTCACCCGCGTAGTGCAGCGACAGAAGCAGTCCGAGACCCAATGCATAGCTTGCGAGAGAAAAGGCGACTGCCCGCGAAACACCGGATCCCCAATCGCTATCCGCCATTACCAAGGGGCCCGCCGCAAGGAGGATAAAAAATTGTTGTGAGCAGGTATCGAAACAGCCGGCGCGTCCGAACTGATGTCAACATATCACCAGCATGCCGCTGCAGCAGACCAGGCCCTGTAGCATCACCCTCACCCGCAAACAATGCCACGAGCTCGCGTGAGCCCGCAACCGATGCCTTCCCGTATGCTCGGTGAAGCGTTGTTCGCACCGTCGATGGCTTCGTACCCGTCTCCCTGGCAATTTCCGCCGGCGTTTTCCCTTTGAGCAGCAGTCGAACAAACTGCTCTTCTCGAGGCGACAGGGCAGGGGAAAACACCCCCGCATCGAATGGGTCGGACGTGCGAGGGGTATCCGAATTGTTGTCCCGTTTCTCCCTTAGCAATGTGCATACGAAGGCGGCAACAGCAATAGCGGACCCCATCGACAGTGATGCAATGACTGCGGCATCGCTTGCAAAGTATGCCACCTCGACAGCCGGAACAAGGCCAATGGGAACTGCTACAAGCACAGAACGGGCAAACACGTCGCCCTGCCCCCGACCAAAGGCGCGGGGACAGCAAAGCAGCGGGACCGCAGCCAATACGAGATAGACCAGCGGAATTAAAAGCACGAGGCCAATTGATGCGGCCGTTACAGAGGGCATCCCCCATGGCTCGGGAACGACTCTCCATGAAATTCGACAGCAAAACAGCAGGCAAGACAGGACAACTATTGTTTCTGCAAAAAGCGTGCTCTGCGATCGGCGGGTCCCCCTTTCGCCGTCCCGCGCCGCCCCCCGCATCAAAGGAGAGCCCGCCGTATCCCAAATTACATATGAGAGGAGCAACGACCCAGTGAAGCACAAGGCACACGAAACACGATGCAACAACCAGATTGGTGCAAACACGATTGGAATAGAATCTCCGCGAGCATAGAAGGCCAAGTCGACCCATTCGGGAACCACCGCAATAGCAGCAAGGAAAACACCGAAGACGCCAAGGCGACCCGGCCGTCTTATTTCTCTCCCCTTGCGGAGCGCAACACCATGACCAAACGCCGCGAGGCATGCGCCAAGGATAACGAGCCAGGTCATTGCACCTGATGCCAAGCCGATTGAAGATGAAAACCGGTGATAAGGGGTAACCGCCATTACGACGAGCGCAATGGCGAAAGCAGATGTGGCAGAACAGCGGGAAAAGAGCATATGACCTCCATAGCGTGTCATTATATCGCTCGGGCTGCTCGTTTATCTCCACGCCCACACCAGCCAGCATCAACGATTCAGGCGAACTCCAATCCGAGCCAGATCACGGTTCAGCTTTTGTCCGCAGTCCCCGCATCAAAGCGGGATGCGGTTTCCTTTTGAGCGTCGATCTGGAAACTGTATCCCGTTCTGAGTCAATATTCTGGGACGCAGTTTCCGCAGCACACCCCATTCGGAAAGCGTGTCCCAGTATTTGGCCGCAAACTGGGGCGCGCTTTCCGGATGGGTCGAGACGAAGGCCAAGCCAGACAGGCAGCCTCACATCCCGTTATCCTCGCCATCCGCCCGAGCGTGCTACACTAGCAGCATCTATGCCACCGCGAACGGCTCGGCTCCGCGCCCGCCACTCGCAAACGAACTTTAAACGCACGAGGGTTGGCCATGCCGCTTTTCTCGCAACATACCGCCCGGTTCTCGCCGGACGTTCCTTTGGAGGGCACCAGCTCTCGCGAGCTGCTCAAGCGGTACCAGCCGCTCGAGACACTTGCGACCGGCGGTTTTGGCTCCATCGAGATTTGCCGCGACACGCACCTGCGCCGCCGCGTCGCCATTAAGCGCATCCCCCTTATCAACGGCGCCGGCATGCCCGCCAGCGACATCATGGATGTCCTGCGCGAGGCGCACACTGCCGCCATGCTTCAACATCCCAATATCGTGCAGGTCATCGACTTTACGCATGACACCGCCTATGCCTACCTGGTCATGGAGTATGTCGACGGTATGTCGCTGGCCGAGTTTTTGCATCGCGTGGACGGCCACTCGCTCACCTTTGACGAGGCCGCGGCCATTGCCGATGCCCTGGGCCAGGCGCTCACCTTCGCCCATAGCAATGGCGTACTCCACCTGGACATTAAGCCCGCCAACGTGCTCATCGACCACTCGGGCAATGTAAAGCTCACCGACTTTGGCATGGCGCGACTGTCGTCCGCCGGTGGCTTTGGCGGCTCGCGCGGCGGCACCATCGGCTACATGCCGCCCGAGCAGCTCGATATCGAGACCGGCACGGTCGACGAACGCGCCGATGTCTTTGCCCTTGCCTGCGTTATCTATGAGGGCTTGTGCGGCAGCGCTCCCTTTATGGCGGCCACGCCCGCCGACTCGCTCGACCGCATCATCGGCGGCGCCACCTATCCCAGCGAGCTGATACCACACTTTCCCCCGGGAGCCGAGGCCGCGCTCATGAGCGCGCTCTCCCCCATGCCGCAGGACCGCCCCAACAGCATCGAGGCATTTTGCGACCAACTCCTTGCCGGTCTGGGCAGCGTGCGCGAGGGCCGTCGCAGTCTGGAGCAAATGGTTGGCGAGCTTTCGGATGACGAGCAGGAGCTCGACGATATCGAGCCGTCGTACTACGAGGACGACGCCATCGAGGTCGACCCCGCGCTCGGCTGGGCGGGCACGCGCTGGAGCCATGCGCGCGACTACACCATGCACGCTATCTCGGCGCTAACGTGCGGCGCCTTTAGCTTTTTGCTGATGCAAACGGCCGGGGTCGCGGCGCTTCCCGGACTTATTGCCGCGGCCATCGCGATTGGGGCGGCCGCCGGCCTGGCCCCGCAGATTGGCTCGGCCATCTCGGCTGTGGGCTTTTTGGTGCTCATGGCAAACGCCACCATGCAGGCACAGGGCATCCTGTCGATGTTGCCCGTCGCGGTGATCTTTGCCGCCGCCATGTCCGGTTGGTGGATCGCCTGGGGTCGCACCGAGGCCGCCGCGAGCGCCGCACTCACCTGTGCACTCGCGCTTGGCTGTCTGACCGGCAATACCTTCCTGGCAGCTGGGGTCACCGCCGGCGTCGCGTCATTTTGGCTCGGCCCGGCAAGCGCCGCCGCGGCAACGGGCATGGGCGCACTTTTTGCCCGTCTGGCCACGGTCGCGCTTTCAGCCGGAGGCGTGCTGGGGCTCGGTAACGTTGCCGCAGCGCTGGGAGACCCACTCCTTTGGGCTGCCTTTGTGCTGGTAGCGGCAACTGCCGCGGCGTCATCTGCGCTGCTCAATGCCCATGCCAAGCGTGCCGATCAGGGCTCAAACCTTGCCGCAATCGCCGCCATCGCTGTCGCCGGCATCGGCTGCGCAGCGGCGTCCTGTCTTGCACACCATATGGAAATTGCCAGCCTTGCAGCCGCGGTCGTCGCCAAGGCGGCGGTTGCGGGAACCCTATCCTCTATAATCGTTGGGATATGCCTATATTTGCTCGGATACCAAAGAACCTATACGGAGAGTGATCTTTCGTGAACTTCCTGAACATCTTCGAGGACCACGTGGCCGGCATCTTCGGTGCCACCCGTGCCCCGTTCTCCTTTAAGAAGCTTGCCAAGCAGGCCGCTCGCGACATGGAGGATCAGACTCTGGTGATCAACGGCGTCAACACGGCGCCGGCACTCTATACCATCCTGATCGCCGCCGACGACGATCCCATGCTCGCCCCGTTCTACCCCGAGCTTTCGCGCGAGGTCCGCGAGTTTGTGAAGGCGCAGGCCGAAAAGCGGCGCTATGTCTTTGTCGGCGAGCCCCTCGTGCGCTTTATGATCGATCCGCAGCTGCGCGCCGGCAAGTTCTCGGTCTTTGCCGAGAACGTCGATGCCCCCACGCTCGGCCGCCTGTACGAAGAAGAGCGCGCCTATCAAAACGGCCTGGGCCAGAACAACTCCGCGGCAAGCCGTGCCGCCAGCGCCCCGCGCGCCGGCCAGCAGCAGTTTGCTGCCCCGCAGCAGCAGCGCCCCGCCGCCATGCCCCAGCAGCAGCCGACGCCTCGCGCCGCCGCTCCCGACCCGCTTGCCATGGCAGACCCCTTCGCGCCTAGCGTCCCCGACCCCGCCGCCGCACCCATCCCGGTGCCGCAGACCGTCTCGCGCGACGCGCTTGCCGGCATGGGCGGAGCCGCCGCGACCGGCGCCGCCGTGGGCCTAGGCGCCGCAGCCGGCATCGCCTCCAACATGGCGAGCACTCGCGCCCCGCAGCGCCCGCTCGCCCAGCTCGTCGACGTCGTGAGCGGCGAGAGCCATAGCATCACCTCCGCACAGGTGACTATCGGTCGCGAGCGCTCGGTTTCCGATATTGCCCTGCGCGACCCCAACGTGTCGCGCCGCCACGCCCAGCTCACCTTTACGGGCTCGGATTGGTCGATCGAGGACCTCAATTCCACCAACGGCACGCTCGTCAACAACCGCCGCATTACGCGCTGCCCGCTGCGCAACGGCGATCTGCTGACGTTTGGCCTGAGCACCTTTGAATTTAGGGGATAGTCGCTTATGAACATCGATATCGTCCTTTTTGCAGGCCGCATCGTCCTGGTCGCCCTGCTCTATATCTTCCTGTTCGCCGTCATGAAGACCGGCGTGGGACTTGTGCGCGGACAGCGCCGCGACTCGGCTATCTGGACGATCGATGTGGACAAGGGCCCGCGCGGCATCCGTGGCATCCACGTAGACATGCTCGGCCCCGTCATCGTCGGTCGCTCGCCATCTTCGGACATCTGCATCAACGAACCGTTCGTCTCGGCCTCGCATGCGCGCTTTTCGCTGCAGGGCCCGGCGCTCATCATCGAGGACCTCAACTCGCTTAACGGCACGCTCGTCAACGGCCGCCAGCTCGTGGAGCCCGCGACGCTGCGCGAGGGCGACGAAGTCCAGATTGGCGATGTGGTCATGAAGGTGAACCGTCGATGATCGACGAGGAGAACAAGTCCGCAACTATGACCGAGGCACCGGCCGCCGCCACAGCTGCGCCGGCCCACGCCGCTCCGGCGGGCTCCGCACCCGTGGAGCCCGAGGACACCGTGTTCTCCCTGCCTCTTTCGCATGTAACGCATGATATTTCGGATCTCGCCGATAACGAGGACGAAGAGGATGCCGTAGCGGCGCCCATCGGCGCACATGCTGCGGAACAGCCCACAGCGCCCGAAGCAGCCCCGGCGCCGGCTCACTTTGCAGAGCCCGTCGCCGCGGCAATTAACGAGAGCGCTGCGGTGTTTGCGGCACCCGAGCCCGCCGCGCCGGCGTTTCCCATAGCCCCGGCATCCGAGGTTGCGCCCGCGTCTACGCCGGCGCCCGAGCCTATAGACGTCAGCCCGCAAGACGACGAGTCGACCGCCCGCGTGTCCGAGGAGCCCGACTCCCCGGACACCGGCGATTCCGAATCAAACGCCGAGACCGACACCGTCTCTCCCGGTGACACAGCCGAAATCGACGTTGCCGCCGTTGAGGCCAAGCTCAAAGACCCCGGCTCGACCATGAGCTTTGAGCCCCTGACCGAGGAGCGCATCGAGACCGACTCGACCTATGATGCCGGCACCACCACGCAACTCATGTGGGGCGCCCGCTCCGACGTTGGCTGCGTACGCCCGCACAATGAGGATTCCTACCTGGTGCAGTCGCCGCTCTTTTGCGTATGCGACGGCATGGGTGGTCACGCTGCCGGCGAGGTGGCCTCTTCCATCGCCGTTGAGACTATTGCCAAGACGGCCCCGCAGTCCGCCGACGCAGCACGCCTGGCGGCAGCCGTCGAGGCAGCTAACGCCGCCGTAATCGAGGCGGCCCTGAACGGCCTAGGCAAGCCCGGCATGGGCTGCACAGCCACTTGCGCCTATATCGAAAACGACACGCTCGCCATCGCCCACGTGGGCGACTCTCGCGCCTACCTGCTCCACGAGGGCACGCTCATCCGCGTGACCCGCGACCACTCCTACGTGGAGGAGCTCGTGGACGCCGGCGAGATCACGGCAGACGAGGCTCGCGTCCACCCCAACCGTTCGGTCATCACCCGTGCGCTGGGCTCAGACCCCGCCATGTATGCCGACCACTTCACTCTGCATATCGAGGAAGGCGACCGCCTGATCCTGTGCTCTGACGGCCTTTCGAGCATGATTCCCGATAGCGATATCGAGAACATCGCCACGCAGTCCTCAACCGCGCAAATCTGCGTCGACAACCTAGTGGACGCGGCGCTTGCCGCCGGCGGCCACGACAACGTGACCGTAGTAGTCGTTGACCTGGTTGACGATGGCGTTATGCGCGAGGCGCAACGCGTGCGTCGCCGCAACATTACTATCGCCGCCATCCTGGCCCTCGTCTTTGTGCTGGCAGCTGGCATCTGGGCCTACACGGGTGTCACCGGCTCGTACTACCTGGGTACCCACCAGGGCAATGTCGCCGTCTGGCGCGGCCTGCCCGGCAAGCCGCTCGGACTCAAGCTTCACTGGCTCGAAAGCGAAACCAGTATTAAGCTGTCCGACCTGCCCGAAGACACGCAAAACCGCCTCAAGGCGGGCATTCCGCAAACAAGTGTCGACGATGCGCAGGACACGATATCCAAGTACCGCCACCAGATCGACGAGGAGCAGACCCGCCAGGTGATCGACGCGCAAACGATTCGCGACAACACCAATCAGGGATCGACCTCCGAATCAGATTCCGAGAAAACCGCCGAACAGTCCGCCGAGGCCGAAGCCTCCGAAAAGAACTAGAAAGGGAGTGCCGCTTATGAGTCGCCGCAACACCGAGCTGCTCTTGCTCATCGCCTCGGCGTTCCCCGTCATCCTACTGTATGCGATGTACGTCCTCACCGCGGGCGCTGCCATCTCCTTTGAGACGCTCGCCGTACCGATCGGCCTCTTTGCCGCCTTTGCCGCGGCCCACATTGCCGTGCGCATCTTGGCGCCCGGTGCCGACCCCGCTATCCTGCCCATTGTCTTTGTGCTTTCGGGCATCGGCATCACGTTCGTGACGCGTCTCGCCCCCGCTCTCGCCATCTCACAGCTCATCATCCTGTTTGTCTCGGTGGCGCTCATGGTGGGAACGCTCGCGTTGGTTAAGAACCTCGACGTAGTCATGCGCTACAAGTACACCTTTGGCATTATCGGCATCATTCTGCTGATGCTGCCTATCTTTATCGGCACCACGATCTCGGGCTCCAAGCTGTGGATTCGCATCGCGGGCTTTACCATCCAGCCCGGCGAGTTCGCCAAAGTCTTTATCGTGCTGTTCCTGGCCGGGTACCTGGCCGAGAACCGCGAGCTGCTCTCCATCTCCAACCGCAAGATCCTAGGCTTTAAGATCCCTCGCCTGCGACTGCTGCTGCCGCTGTTTGCCGTGTGGGGCGTGTGCCTACTCGTTGTCGTCTTCGAACGCGACCTGGGTTCGGCCGTGCTGTTCTACACCATCTTCTTGCTGATGCTCTACGTTGCCACGGGTCGATTCTCGTATGTCGTTATCGGCCTTGCGCTCTTGGCCGTCGGCGCCGTGGGCGCCTACAAGTTCCTGTCGCACGTTCAGGTGCGCTTCCAAGTTTGGGTCGATCCGTTTAAGGACGCCCAGGGCCAGGGCTACCAGATCGTCCAGTCGCTCTTCTCGCTTGCCGATGGCGGTCTGGTCGGTGTTGGCATCGGCAACGGCATGGCCAACAACATCCCTGTCGTCGAGTCCGACTTTATCTTCTCTGCCATCGGCGAGGAGATGGGCCTTTTGGGCGGCGGCGCCGTGCTCATCCTGTTTATGCTCTTTGCCGTGCGTGGCCTCACCACGGCTGCCCGCGCTAAATCCGACCTCGCCGCCTTTAGCGCCACGGGCCTTACGGCCGCCATCAGCTTCCAGGCCTTTTTGATCGTGGGCGGCGTTACCCGCCTGATCCCGCTGACCGGCGTCACCCTGCCCTTTATGAGCCAGGGCGGTTCCTCGCTGCTGGCGAGCTTTATCATCGTCGCGCTCCTGCTGCGCGCCGGTGACGAGGCGACCGGACGCGAGGCCGAGCTTACCGGCACCGGCACCATGGCTGCCATCACCGATGATCAGGTCGCATCTGCCGCCGCCCCGACGGGCACGCGCTTTGCCACCTCGTCTTCCTACGGCAGCGGCAGCCATTCCGTCGGCTCGCGCATGCGCCGTCGCCTGCTCGACACGCCTGAATCCGGTGTGCTCGGCCGCGTTGCGCTCGCCAACCGTCTAACCCGTGCGGTGCTCGCCTTTACGGCGCTGTTCGCCATCCTTATCGGCAACCTCACCTATGTCCAGGTCATCAAGGCCAAGGACTATCAGGATATGCCGACCAACAACCACACTATCGCCCGCTCCAAGTACATCCAGCGCGGTTCCATCATCACGTCCGACGGCGTGACGCTGGCCGAGTCGCTGCAGCAGGAGGACGGCACCTACGTACGCTCCTACCCCAACGGCAACCTGGCAGCGCACGTGGTTGGCTACGTGAGCCAGCAGTATGGCACCACCGCCATCGAGAGTGTCATGAACGACACGCTCACCGGTTCTAAGGACTACTCCAGCTGGAACAACGCCATCGCGTCGCTCGCGGGCCAGACCCAGCCGGGCAACACCGCCAAGCTCACCATCGACTCGCGCATCCAGACGGCGGCCGAGCAGGCACTCAAGGGCTTTAAGGGCGCTGTAGTGGTCATCGACCCGCGTACCGGCGCGGTGCTCGCATGTGCCAGCTCGCCCACCTACGACAACACCAACATCGACGCCCTACTGCAGACGGGCGGCGGCGAGGACGGCTCTATGTACAATCGCGCCATGGACGCGCTGTACACGCCGGGCTCCACGTTTAAGGTCGTTACGCTTTCCGCGGCACTCGAGACCGGCACCGCCAGCCTTACCAGCACCTACCAGGCGCCCGGCTCCATGGACATCGGCAACGCGCCGGTCACCAACTATGCCAACGAGAGCTACGGCACCATCAGCCTGCAGCAGGCCTTTGCCGTGTCCTCCAACGTCGTCTTTGGCCAGGTGGCAAACGAAGTTGGCGCAAACACGCTCGTGCAGTTTGCCAACGCCTTTGGCTACGGCCAAAAGCTCGGCCAGGACCTGACCTCCACAGCCTCCATCATGGCCGACCCGTCGCTCATGACCGAGTGGGAGACCGCCTGGGCCGGCGCCGGCCAGCCTGTCGGCATGGACCACACGCCCGGCCCGCAGACCACCGTCATGCAAAACGCCGTGATTGCCGCCGCCATCGCTAACAGTGGCGTGGTCATGGACCCGTACTTTGTAGCCCAGGTACTCGCCCCGGACGGAACTGTGGTCAAGACCACGCAGTCCCGCTCGCTGGGTCAGGCCGTCAGCTCCGCCACGGCCGACCAGGTCAAGCAGGCCATGCTCGCCGTCGTCCAGTCCGGTACCGGCACCGATGCCCAGGTCCCCGGCGTCAAGGTCGCCGGCAAGACCGGCTCGGCCGAGACCGGCGGCACCAACGTCAACTCGATGTTCGTTGGCTTTGCACCTTACGATTCACCCACGGTCGCCATCTCGGTGGCCTTGGAGGATTACGACAAACACGACGTCAAGGCGGCCAAGATTGCCGGCATCGTCCTGACCGCGGCGCTCGCCGCACAGGGAGCGTGATGCCCATGATCGAATCGGACACCCGAGGCGCGCCGCGGCCGAAGAGTTAGCGGCAACGCGCCACACGGCCCCAGCGGCCACATCGTAGGTACTACACACATCGTTGAGCGAATAGTTATGTTAGGAGCAGGAATGGAACAGAGGGTCCTCGGGGGAAGATACCTCCTCAAGGATAAGGTGGGGACAGGCGGCATGGCGACCGTCTACCGTGCACAGGACCAGGTCCTCGACCGCACGGTAGCCGTCAAGATCATGCTGCCGCAGTATGCTGGCGACGCAACCTTCGCCGCACGCTTTAAGCAGGAGGCCCAGGCAGCAGCCGGTCTCTCCTCCCCCTATATCGTGGGCGTCTACGATTGGGGCAAGGACGGCGACACCTATTACATCGTCATGGAGTACCTGCGCGGTACCGACCTTAAGAGCGGCATCAAGAGCCACGGCGCCCTCGACCCCAAGAAGGTCGCCCAGATCGGCTCGCAGATCAGCTCCGCGCTTTCGGTCGCTCACAAGCACGAGATCATCCACCGCGACATTAAGCCGCAGAACATCATGGTGCTGCCCGACGGCAACATCAAGGTGATGGACTTTGGCATCGCGCGCGCCAAGAACAGCCACCTCACGCAAGACAACAACGTGCTGGGAACCGCCCACTACGTCAGCCCCGAGCAGACCCGTGGTCAGGACCTCGGCCCCACCTCGGATATCTACTCGCTGGGCGTCGTGATGTATGAGTGCGCCACCGGCCGCGTTCCCTTTGACGGTGACGACGCTATCTCGGTCGCACTCAAGCAGGTCAACGAGCTGCCTATTCCGCCGAGCCAGATCAACTCCGGTGTCGACGCCGACCTTGAGCGCATCATCCTCAAGTGCATGGAGAAGGACCCGGCAAACCGCTTCCAGACCGCCGACGAGCTGCGTCAGGTGCTCAACAGCTACCTGTCGGGCCGTGCCGTCAACATCTCGGAGCCCACGCGCATCATCGGTGCCCCCGGTGAGCTGGGCGCCACCAAGACTCGCGAGCTTTCCGATCAGACGCGCGCCATGGTGCGTCCCGTCTCGGGCGTGAGCGGCCAGAATACCGCCCGTAGCTCGGTTTCGGGCTCCACCGGCTCCTACGAGGTCGAAAAGCCCAAATCCAACAAGAACAAGATCATCGCCGCCGTGGTGGCAGCCGTTGCCGTCATCGGTATCGTGGTGGCCTTTGCCACAGGACTCTTTGGCGGCGAGCAGGTCACCGTGCCCGATGTGCTAGGCAAGGACCAGCAGACTGCCGTCGAGCAGATCAAGGAAGCCGGCCTCGAGGTCGGCACCATCGACCAAAGCTACAACGACGATGTCGACGAGGGCAAGGTCGCCGAGCAGACGCCCAACGGCAACACCAAGAAGGCCAAGGGCACCAAGGTGAACCTGGTAATCTCCAAGGGCCCCAAGCCCTCCGAGAAGGTCGAGGTTCCCCGGCTGGTCGGCCTGACCAAGGACCAGGCAGAAGCCGCGCTGGCAAGCGTTGGCCTGAAGGGCAACGCCTCCGAGGAGGCCAACGAGGCCGATGAGGGCCAGGTCTTTGAGCAGGGCACCGAAGCCGGTAAGGAAGTCGAGAAGGGCACGACCATCTCGTACAAGGTCTCCAGCGGTCCTGACACCACCTCCGTCCCCGATCTGACCGACATGACCGAGGCCCAGGCGCGCAACGCCCTCGATATGGCAGGCTTTGGCGTCGACGTGAGCTACCAGGAGAACGATTCGGTTACCGAGGGCACCGTGATTAGCTGGAACCCCAGCGGCAAGCAGAAGCCTGGCGCCACGATTACCGTCGTCATTGCCAAGAAGTCCGGCAAGGCCAGCGTTCCGGGCAACCTGTACGGCAAGAGCATCTCCGCGGCCGTCACCGCGCTCAACAACGCCGGGTTCTACAACATCGCATTCTGCGATCAGAACGGCAACCCCGTGAGCGGCAATGAAAACGCCACCGTTACGGGCGTCTCCCCCACCGGCAAACAGTCCACCGACAGCACGATTACGCTGACGGTTGCACTTTCTGGCTCGGGTTCGGGTTCAGGCACGAGCACGGGCGACGATTCCGGTACGACCAACTAGTCGCAACCCAACCGCTCATTACGGCTCTCGCCGCAAACATATTCGCTCACAGGCGCCCGCTTGCTCCCCCAGCAAGCGGGCGCTTCGTTTTTGACATGGCATGAACCAGAAGAGCCCGGCACCGTGGCGGTGTACCGGGCTCGACAAATCTCTGGTGCCCCCGGGCGGATTCGAACCGTCGACACCCGCTTTAGGAGAGCGGTGCTCTATCCCCTGAGCTACGGAGGCATGCTGTACTAGTGTAGCAGATTTACGCCGCTGTAATGCAACGTATAGCCACTCTTCGAAGTTGCGGTGGAACAGCCCTCCGGAAAGTGCGTCCCACTATCCAGGCAAATTCTGGGTCAGACTTTCCCCATGAGACCTCGCTGGGAAACTGTGACCCAGAATTTCGGCTCGAAACGGGACACGGTTTCCCAAACGACCCCGTTCCGGAAACTACATCCCGGAATCGACGCTCGAACTGGGATGCACTTTCCCGATCGAGCCACATGGGAGACTGCGCCCCACTTTGAGGGGGCGCTCTTTAATGACTACTTGCCTTTGTGGAAAAGGTTTTTGATAACGGAGGGGATGCTCTTGGCGCCCTTGGCCGTCACATCGATAAAGTCGGGCGAACGAACGAGCTTGTCCTCGTCAATGTACTTACGCACCGCGCGAAGCGTTTCCTTGTCATTGCGCGTCGAAAACGTAAAGTGGCCATTCTCTTTGGTAAAGATGGCAAAACGCGTAATCCTCTTGGTGCCGCGCAAAACCTCGGCGGCAATATAGTCGACCTCGTCCCACGGGATTTGGATATAATCCTCGGGATTACGCTCGTTATAGTACTCAAACGCCTTATTGCCCACCATCACGTTACCGTGACTGGTAAGCCCCATCAGGCAGGTTGCCGGCGTTGCCAGATCGACCGTGCTGTTCTGAGATTGCGCCATACGCGCCTCGCCCTCCAATAAAAACAATCGGACCGCATCCAGTGTACCCACCGGGTGCGGTCCGTTTCAATGGCTCAAAAGCCCTTGCCTAGCAACTCTCGGTCTTAAGCCGAAGCGTGCTTACATGAAGCCGCAGACGCGACCGATGATGCCGACGGCGAAGAGAGCCAGGATGATGACGATCGGGCTGACCTTCTTCTTGAGGAGCTTGCAGACCAGAAGGGTCAGGCACACGGCGGCAAGGCCGGGGATGAGCTGATCGAGGTTGGCCTGAAGCGTGGTGACCTTCACCGGGTCGAGTGCGTTGGCACCGACAGAGCTGTACATCGTCAATGCCTGCTTGATGCCCTCAGAACCGGCGGGCAGGTTGGCCCAGTCGATATAGGCGCCAGCGGACTGCGTGACCTTGGAGACGACCGGGGTGAAGGAGATGGACACCCAGCGCTCGACCAGGGCGCCGATGATGAACATACCCAGGATGGAAGCACCCTCGGTGACCTTGCCCATCAGACCGCCGGAGAGGTCCTTGGCGATGGAGGAGCCGACCTTGTAGCCAAACTCCTGCGTGTACCACAGGAAGGCGTAACGGATGATGTTCCACGCGAAGAAGAACAGCAGCGGACCGGCGATGCTGCCGGACAGGGCCAGGGAAGCGCCCAGTGCACCCAGAATCGGGCGAAGGGTGAACCAGAAGGCGGGGTCGCCGACGCCGGCGAGCGGGCCCATCATACCGACCTTGACGCCCTGAATGGCGACGTCGTCAATCGGAGCACCGTTGGCGCGCTCCTCCTCGAGGGCGAGGGTAACGCCAATGACGGGGGCGGAAACATAGGGGTGGGTGTTATAGAACTCCAGGTGGCGCTTAAGAGCGGCAATCTGGTCATCCTTGCTGGTGTAGAGCTTCTTGATCGCAGGGATCATTGCGAAGCACCAGCCGCCGTTCTGCATACGCTCGTAGTTCCACGAGCCCTGAAGGAACTGATGACGGAAGCAAACCTTCTTACGGTCAGCCTTGGTGAGCTGAATCTTGTTCTCTGCCATATGTATCACTCCCCTCCTACTCGTAATCGTTCAGAATGTCGCCGAGCGGGTCACCGGAGCCACCGCCCATGCCGCCACCCTGCTTGGCCAGATCCTTAAGGCCAAGGTAGATGAGGGCAAGGGAGATGCCGATGAGGCCAAGGGCGATCAGCGTGAGCTGAGGGATGGCAGCAAGGACAAAGCCGAGGATGAAGAACGGCCAGGTCTCCTTGGTGGCCATCATGTTGATGACCATGGCGTAACCGACGGAAGCGACCATGCCGCCGCCGACAGCCATGCCGCCGGACAGCCAATCGGGCATAGCGTTAAGCGCGTTGGTAACGGCCTCGGCCGGGATGATGCACAGAAGTACTGCCGGGATGGCGATACGAACACCCTGCATGAGGATGCCGGCGTACTGCCAACGCTCGATGCCGGCGAAGTCGCCCTTCTCGGCGCAGGCGTCCATGCCGTGAACCATAGCGGTAGCCAGGGTACGGCAGATCATGGTCAGGAACAGACCAGCGACCGACAGCGGGACGGCGACGGCGATGGCGGCGGTAACGGCCTTGGCCGAATCGGTGGCGCCGCCGTTGAGGGCGAGCACCATGATGATCGAAGAAGCGACCGAGGCCAGAGCGGCGTCAGGCGCGACGGCGGCGCCGACGTTAGCCCAGCCAAGGGCCATCATCTGGAGCGAACCGCCCAGGAGGATGCCCTCCTGAAGGTGACCGGTTACGAGACCGATAAGCGTGCATGCCACGAGCGGCTGATGGAACTGGAACTCATCCAGAATGCCTTCCATACCGGCAAGCAACGCGACAATCGCAACAAGCAGAATAGTGATTGCAGACATGTATCGGACCCTCCTTTACTATGCTTGAGCGGCCAGTTCGGCCTTAGCTTTCTTCAACATGGCGTCGAGATCCTCGGAGGAATCCGAAGGAACCTTGCGGACCTCGAACTTGACGCCCTTGGCCTTGAGAGCCTCGATGGTCTTGACATCGTCATCGCCCATAGCGACAGCGTTAGTGACGACGACCTTGCCCTTGGAGTGGGCCATGGAACCGATGTTGGCTTCCTTGATGTCGACGCCGGCCTCGATGGCCCTGAGCAGATCCTGCGGGTTCTCGAACAGCAGCATCGCCTTGGTGTCGCCAAAGCGCGTGTCCTTGACGACCTCGGCCATCTTCTTGATAGGCACGACGTTGGCGTGGACTCCCGGAGGGGCAGCCTGCTCGATCATGGTCTTGCGGAGCTCGTCGTGAGCAACGCCGTCGGAGACCACGATGATGCGGTTGGGGTTGATCTGCTTGGTCCACGTGGTGGCCACCTGACCATGCAGCAGGCGCGTGTCGATACGGACGTGGGCGATCTTGATGTGCCCGTCGCCGATCACCGTTCCCGGAGGAATGGCACCCGCAGGAGCAGCGGCGGCCGCAGCCGGCTTCTTCTCCTCGGGCTCCAGAGACTCGGGCTTGACGCGCACGCCGGCCTTAGCCTCAGTCACGAGATGTTTTGCGATCGCATGTGCAGTGTTCTTTGCGTCAAAGCGCTGCGAATATGCCTCGATGAGCATAGGCAGGTTGACACCGGTGACGATAGCCCAGGAATCGTGGCCCTCGATGAGCCCGCTGATCTGGTTGAACGGCGTGCCGCCCCACAGATCAACGAGGAAGAGCACCTGCTCCTGGTCCTCGAAGGAAGCGATTGCCTCCTCGACCTTGGCACGGAAGTCGTCGGGGCCCATGCTCGGCTCGAGCGAGACCACGGCAACAGACGGCTGATCGCCAAAGACCATCGAGCCCGTCTGCTTGATTCCAGCCGCCAAGTCACCATGGCTAGCAAGAACAATACTTACCATCACATAACCTCCTTTTTGTCTACGTAATTCCTACACGACAGTTATGGAGTATAGCTGCAAATACAGCAGAATTGTTTGAAAAACTGCAAAAGGTAGCATTATTTGTTTAAACGTCTTGTTTTGTTACAAGCTGATTACATTCCAGTATTTTGGCTGATTTGCTGCTGAGGATTGATAGCTGATCTATTTACATGACCGAATTGAGCACGCTGTTCATTATTGCCGGTTTTAAACAGACACAAATGTGCTCGGGTTGAGGCTATTTCGTTTAAACAGATGGTGCTTGACTAATGGTAAGGAATATGCTCTAGGAAAGTAGTCGTTGGGGACGTTCTTTAATGACTAGTCGTTTAAGAACGTCCCCAACGACTAAGTTAGGCGATGTGGAGGGGGTTGGCGGCGTCGACGGCATCGGGGGCATCGGATAGGCCGTCGGGGGCAGCGTCTGTCGGGTCCTCGTCGGGGGTCTCGATCTGCTTGATCATGACCTCCTGGCCCTGCAGCAGATAGGTCTCGCCGCTACCGCAATGGGGGCAGGTCTTGCCGTGCTCGACCGTCGCGTAGTCGCAGCCGCACGCCTCGCAATGCGTCACGGCCTCGACAGGCTCCACAATAAGCTCCGCGCCCTGCGTGATAGGCTTTTTATCTGCCGCCCAGCGCCAAGCATCAAGCAGCAGATCGGGAACGACGCCCGAGACCTCGCCCAGGAGCAGCGTCACGCTCGAAACGCGACTCACGCCATTGGCGCGCGCCACATTCTCGACATCGCGAATGATGTGATAGACGATTCCTAATTCATGCACTTTTTCTTCCGCCGTTCTAACGAACGGCGGTCGACTTGACGCTGCGCGAGCCCCAGACGGACGATCTGCCTTTCAATCGTCGGGCATGGGCAAAAGCCCTATGCCCTCCTCTTTCAAGGCACCTCGCCACGCCTGGGACTCGCTCACTGTCCAACCGTTCTCTACGCCGTTCTCTTGTTTGTTGCGTTTTTTATTTCTTCCCAAATTTGATTTTGATCGCACGCTTCAAAGCGTACTTGCCGAGGCTGGGGAGCTTTTGCTCGTATTTGACCATCGTGGAGCACTCGGGGCGGTCGCGATCCAGATGGATGGCGTCAAACGCGCACTTGGTGGTGCACAGGCCGCAGCCGATGCACTTGTTGGGGTCGACGATCGAGGCACCGCAGCCCAAGCAGCGAGCGGTCTCGGCGCGCACCTGCTCCTCGGTAAAGGTCTCGACGTACTCGCTAAAGGGCGCAGCCTTCTCGCGCTCGCGGTCGACACGTGCCACCTCGCGGCTTGCGTTGTCATAGCTCTCAATCACAACATCGTCGCGGTCAAGCGCGGTGTAGCGGCGCTGGTTGCGGCCGATGGTGAGCGTGGAGCCCGGCTGCACAAAGCGATGGATGGACACGGCGGCCTCGTGACCGGCGGCGATGGCGTCGATAGCAAAGCTGGGACCGGTGTAGACGTCGCCGCCCACAAAGATGTCGGGCTCGGCGGTCTGGTACGTCTGCGGATCGGCAAGGGCACCCTGGCTGCGGCCGAGCTCCACCTTGGAGCCAGCCAGCAGGTCGCCCCACACAATGGACTGGCCAATCGACATGACGACACGGTCGGCATCGACACGGCGCAAGTCGTTCTCGTCATACTCGGGCGCAAAACGCCCCTCGTCGTCAAAGACACGCGTGCAGCGCTTAAAGGTGATACCGCACACACGACCGGCCTCGTCCAGGTGAATCTCCTTGGGGCCCCAGCCGCAGCTAATGTGCGCGCCGTCCTCAATGGCCTCGCGACGCTCCTCCTCGCTGGCAGGCATCTTGACCTCGCTCTCCAGGCAGAACATCTCAACGTGCTCGGAACCCAGACGGCAGGCGTTGCGCGCGACATCGATGGCCACGTTGCCGCCGCCCACCACGATGGTGCGCCCGGGCAGCGCGTCGATCTTGCCGCTGTTGACATCGCGCAAAAAGTCGACGGCCACGGTCACGTCCTCGGCATCCTCGCCCAGAATACCGGCAAGGCGGCCACCCTGGCAGCCAATGGCCACGTAAAAGGCTTTAAAGCCCTGCGCGCGAAGCTCGTCGAGCGTCACATCGCGACCGACCTCCACGCCATAGCGGAACTCGGCGCCCATCAGGCGAATGACCTCGACCTCGGCCTCGATAACGTCCTTCTGCAGCTTAAAGCTGGGAATGCCGTAGGTGAGCATGCCGCCCGGGCGCTCGTTTTTCTCGAACACGACGGGCTTGTAGCCCTTCTCGGCCAGATAGAAGGCGCAGGACAGACCGGCCGGACCGGCGCCGATGATGGCGATCTTCTGGTCGAAGCCGCCGGCACGCGTCGGGGTCACCACAGGTGGGACATAGCGAGTCGCGGCATCCAGATCGCGCTGGGCGATAAACTTCTTGACCTCGTCGATGGCCACGGCCTCGTCCACGCGACCGCGGGTGCAGGCATCCTCACAGCGGCGGTTGCACACACGGCCGCAGATAGCGGGCAACGGGTTCTCGCGCTTGATGAGCGCCAACGCCTCGTCATAGCGGCCCTGCGCCGCGAGCTTCAAATAGCCCTGAACGGCAACGTGCGCGGGGCAGGCCGTCTTGCAGGGAGCGGTGCCGGACTCATGCGTCTCGATACGGTTGTCGTTGCGGTAGTTGGGCGACCACTTGGTGTGGTCCCACTTGGTGGCATCGGGCAGCTCCTGGCGCGGATACTCGGGTACCTGTCCGCCAGCCTTTTTGCTACAGAGCTTCTGGCCCAGTTTGGCGGCGCCGGCCGGACACACCTCAACGCAGCGACCGCAGGCCACGCACTTGTCCTTCTCGACCTTGGCGACGTAGGCCGAGCGCGACAGGTTGGGCGTGTTGAACAGCTGCGAAGTGCGCAGGGCGTAGCACACGTTGACGTTGCAGTTGCAGATGGCGAAGATTTTGTTCTCACCGTCGATGTTGGTGATCTGGTGCACAAAGCCGTTGTCCTCGGCCTGGCGCAGGATGTCGTAGACCTCCTCGCGCGTCACATAATGGCCGCGGTCGGTCTCGACCACGTAGTCGGCCATATCGCCCACGGCGATGCACCAATCGGCCGGGTCGTCGGCGCAGCCCTCTCCCATCACGCGACGGCTCGCGCGGCAGCTGCAGGTGCTAGCGGCATACTTACCTTCGTATTTGTCGAGCCAATGCTCGATATGCTCGATCGGCACCGAGGTGCTCGCGGCATCGATGGCCTTCTCGACCGGAATGACATGCATGCCGATGCTGGCACCGCCGGGCGGCACCATCGGCGTGGCCTTGGACAGCGGTCCCTTGGACGCCTGCTCAAAGAACTTGGCATAGACCGGATGCTCCTCGAGCTGGCTCACGCGCATGTTGAGGAACTCGGCGGAACCCGGCACCAGCATGGGCAGCACCCACTGCTTGGCGCGCTCGGGGTTTTCCCAGTTGTACTCGAGCAGACCCGTGTAGCTCATGTCGTCGAGCATTTTTTCGATATCGGCCTCGGGCATGCCGGTGAGCTTGACCATCTCGGGCAGCGTATAGGGACGGCGCATCTTCATCTTGCAGAGCACTTCGGCCTGCTCGTCGGTTGCGGCCTCGGCAAACGACCAGTACTCGTAGCCCAGCAGCTCGTCGCGGTGCAGCAGGCGGTTGGTGCAGTGCTCACACAGTTTGACGATGGCCTCGCGCGGATGCTCCGGTATCGGCGGCACGAACTCCGCGCCGATATCGGGCTCGGTATAGCTAATCCCCGGTCCGTTGAGAATCATAGTCGTCCCTTCTCTTGCCACAGCCCGGCGAGACCGCGGCGCCCCTCTTTGTACGGGTTCGACATGCCCCCATGCCGTTCACCCGCTATTGTTGACATTGTGTCAAAAACAGTATTGACGAACCGTCAACAATATTCAAGACTGTTAGGCGAACGGTCAGGCAAAAGAGGATGAAAGGCGGCAAAACATGGGCAACAACGCAGCAGATATCTCTGTGGTCGATGCCGTCCCCGCATCCGATAGCGCGGCAAAACGCCTGACGGGCGACGAGCGCCGTCGCGAGATCCTCGCCGCTGTGCGCGCCGTGAGCGCCGAGCTTGGTGTGTCCCATCTTTCGGTATCGGCCGTGACCAAGCGGGCTGGCTGCACGCGTTCGCTGTTCTACCACTACTTTGCCGATATGGATGCCGCCGTCACCGCCGTTATGGACGAGGCAATCGACGGCTTTATCGCCGAGCTCGAGCAGTGGAACGCCAGCCGCACGGTTGGCGACATCGAAGGCGCACTCGACACCGTTGCTCCGCTCTTTAAGCGCCTGGTCGTGAGCGGCCACGAGTTGCCGAGCACGCTCACCTCGAGCAGCGGCGCGCTCTACGGCGGCTTTTTGCACAACGTGGTCCAGCGCGTGGCGCAGTATATCTGCGATACCACCGTGGTGGATTTTGTCGCCCATCACGAGCTACGCATCGACCATGTCTACGAGACGTTCTACACCCTCATCATGGGGCTGCTGATGTATATCCGCACGCACCCCGATGTGCCCGACGAGACAGTCAAGGAAATCATCGCCTCGACGCTCCATATCGAGGGCTATACCGCCAAGTATCAGGAGCGCAAGCCCCAGAACTGACGACATTTGGCCAAACTGCCCGCGATCAGAAGAGGGGCCGCGGGCTTGTGAAAGGAGAGCAGCATGCTGTTCGATGTTTGGGGTAGCAATACCCTTATCCACTGGGCCGGCTGGGCCATGGTCTTTATTGGCCTGATCGTGCTCAACGAGGTCGGCCGCCGCACCAAGCTGGGCGCGGCCATCATCTTTGGCGTGGCTCCGCTGGCCATGACCATCTACTGCGTCGCTATCGCCATCGGCGTCTCACAGGGTGCCGAGTGGGCGCTCACCAACCCCACCCATGTGTACCAGAACAGCTGGTTCCACTACGCCAAGGTATACGCGGCGCTGGCCGGTTGCTGGGGCTTCATTGCCATTAAGTACCAGTGGGGCAAGATCGGCAAGGCGCATTAGTTCCGCGCGTGGCCGTTTGTGATCGTCGCCATCAACATCATGATCGCCGTCGTGTCCGACTTTGAGAGCGCCTATCACTTCTTTGTCCTGGGCGAGTCCACCTGGATCACCTCCGAGGGCGCCACGCAGCTCGCCGGCTGGAACAACGTGTTCAACGGCATCGCCGGTATCATCAACATCTTCTGCATGACCGGTTGGTGGAGTGTCTACGCCTCTGAGGACAAGACCGACATGCTGTGGCCCGACATGACCTGGGTCTACATCATCGCCTACGATATCTGGAACTTCTGCTACACCTACAACTGCTTGCCCACCCACTCCTGGTTCTGCGGCTTTGCACTGCTGCTGGCGCCCACCGTCGCCGCCTTTATCTGGAACAAGGGCGGCTGGATCCAGAACCGTGCCTTTACGCTGGCTATTTGGTGCATGTTTGCCCAGGTATTCCCGTACTTCCAGGAGGAGTCCATCTTTGTGACCCGCTCCACGCTCGACCCCGGCGCCGCTACCGCGGTCTCGATCGCCGCGCTGGTCGCCAACGTCGCCGCGATCATCTACATCGTCTACCGTGCCAAGAAGCTCGGCCGCAATCCCTACAAGCAGGACGTCTTTGAGGGCACCAGCGATTGGGAGAAGGCTACCGCTCGCCGCGCCAAGGTTGATTACGCGCACGCCGAGTAACATGCCCGGCGCAAACGCCGCTTGAATGTGAAGCAGCATAGCCGGCTCCGCGCAACTCAACGCATTGCAGAGCCCCCGGAATGTGATTCGTCCGCGTTCCGGGGGCCTTTTGCTGCCGCGAGGATGCGGCCGAACGATGCGCTCAGGTTAAATCGGATCTTATATTTCGTATGCGCTTTATATGGCTCCATTTTTGGGTACAGTGTTGAGCCGATATTGCATTGGGGGATATATGAGCGATGAGACGTATGGCCGCGAGGATGCGGCCCAGGATGCGGAAGCATGTGCCGAAGCCCTGGAGAGCCTTGACCGGATCGCGCTAGACGAGCTCTCGTTTAGCGATTCGGTCGTCGACGCGCAAGACGAGGTGCACGAAGACACTGAGGACGAAGGCGGCGACGCCAAAGACGCTCCTGACGAAGCCGAAGAGGACGATAGCGAGGCCGACGACCAGCCCGAATCCGACACGGGCGAGGAAACCGTCTTGCTCGACAGCTTACCGGCCGAAGATTCGCTGACTCGCGAGCTTCCTGGCCTGGGTTCCGCACCAGCCGTGGATGAGACCATCGCCATGGGCGATATTCCCCTGCCGTCCGTTCCCTCGGCACACGAAGCCGAGGTCCGCCATCGCAAGATGTCGCCCAAGCGCCGCAATCTGATGGTCGCCGGTGTCGTGGCCGTCGCGCTCGTCGCCGGCGGTGCAGGCTATGCTGCCTGGAACGGATATCAGCAAGAGCAGGCTGCCGCTGTCGCCGCCAATGCCCACACGATGATGTCGGTGCAGATTGGCGTGCATGCCGCGGGCCTCGACTGTTCCGCCGGCTCCAAGATTCCCGTACAAGTGAGTGGCCAGGATTCTGACGGATCCTCCGTGAGCGAAACACTCTATGTTGACGAGCACGGCCGTGGCATCAAACTGCTACCCGGTGACTACACGCTCTCCATCGCTGCCTCCCCCATCGCGTCCGACGGCACCGTCTATACCGTGCCGACCACCAAGGCGCAGGTCACGATCAAGAGCGACGGACAGGACCTAAGCAGCCAGGCCGCCTTTAAGCTCAAGGTGCCTTCGGCCGACACGGTAACCGACGACCAGATCGATGCCGCCGCCAAATATGCCGAGGAGGGAGGCGCGAGCTCCGCCGCCACCGCCAAGGTGCTCCAGCAGGCGGCAACCGCGCGGCGCGACGCCGCCGTCAATGCCGTGAGCGCGCAAAAGGCACAGGCAGCCCGCGATGCTGACGCTCGCCACAAGGCAACCGACCTCTACCAGCTCGATATCCCCGTCGAGTGGTACGGCAAGGTCGAGACTTGGCAAAATGGCAGCACGCTATGCATCTATCTTGCCGGCGACAGCGATACGCCGATTGTGACGCTCGTCGCGGTGCGCGAGGGCGAGAGCTTTACGCCCGATGAGGGCGATACGGTTTTGGGTGCGGCCAATCTAGGCAACGGTTATACCGTCTACGCCAGCGGCCCCGTCTATCCGTACGTGGTGCCCCAGACCATCAACGGACGGACGCAGAATCCCGTGTCAACCTACCCCATGGACACGGCCATTGAGCTTGTCGAGCTCACGACCGGTAACCGCTACACCTATAGCCAGATCAAGAACGTACTGGTCGGCAAAGACGGCAAGGCAGACGCCGCGACCAAACTCGAGACCGACTACCTCGCCCAGATTCTCCTGCCGAGCATCAAGGCCCAGGACTAGCGGACCATGACACCTGAGTCCTGGCCTCGCAAATCCATAGACGATTAGGAAAGGAGCCACTTCCATGCGGGCACAGCATGTACCACGCCGTGTTTGCATGGAATATCGGCCTGCTCATCCATGGTAACGATTACCGACTCGCCAAGATCAAACTGGGCCATCGCGGCATCGAGCGCGGCAATTTCGCGCTCGCGCGTTTTCTCGCTTGTCATATCCACACTTACCTGAATCAGGCCGTAAGCCTGCATGAGCAGTGCATCCCCAGCCACAAAGTCCACCTCATGGCTTTTATTCTTATCTTTAATCAGCAGGCGGCAAACCGAACCGGGCCGCACGGCGGGGGTCCTTCTTCTGAGCGCATTGAACACCGCGGTCTCGAGCCTCTGACCATGATCCAATGCCGATGCGGGGGAGAACGCTCCGAACATCGCAGGATCGACGGCGTAGACCTTAGACGCAGACCGCGTATTATTTGCAAGCGAACGCGTGAACTCCGGCACCGAAAACAGCAGGTAGGCGTCCTCGTAATACTCAAGTAAGTCGCTGAGCGTATTTCGACTGACGGATATCTGTCTGCTCTTGAACTCGTTGTACACTTTGTTCACTGACAGCTCTCGTCCCGAAGATGCCATGCACCGCGCCAGAAACAGCGAGGCCAAACGGGGGTTCTTGACGTCGTAACGTTCAACGACGTCCATGGCGACCGTTCGCGACGCATATTCCTGTAGCAGCTGAATCGCGTCTGCGGGCGTCTGCTCAAGTGTCGCGATGAATCCCCCTCGCTCGAGATATCCGACCAGATGGTGTCGGAGCAACGCTGCAGCGCTTGAGGAGAAGGGCGCGTTCGACTCAGGAACGCCCCCCGTCTTATATCGGACGTATTCCGAAAAACTCAACGGAAAAAGCTCTCGCACAAGAGAACGGCCCCTGAACTCGCTCTTAAGTTCTGAGGACAGCATCTTAGAAGAAGATCCCGTCACGTAAACGGTCGCCTTCTCCGTATCGACCACGCGTCGCAGAAACGCACCCCATTCGGGTATTTCCTGGATCTCGTCAAAGAAAAGGTAGGCGCCCTCGCCTCGAGCAGCAGGATATAGTGCATAGAATGTATCGAGCACGTCCGCTAGTAGCGATGGCTCATACGGACGCAAGCGCTCATCCTCAAAATTGAAATATAGCATCCGGTCAAGCTCGACGCCTTGGCCCTGAAGCCGCCGTATCTCCTGATACAGGCGATACGTCTTTCCACAACGACGGGCGCCCACAATCACATATACGATGTTGTCGCGCTTTGGCTCCTGCGGGTTGCCCAGATCAAGGTCGCGCTCAAAGACCTGCGGAATCCCCTGTTGCTCAAAGTCCTTTAATTTTTTGAGCCACCAAGTCGTTGAATGCCATAATTCTCCAATCTTGCTCTCCTGCTAATCAAGATTATAACGATTCTTGATTAGCAGGAGAGCAAGATTATGCGTATCTTGATTAATGGATAAGCAAGTTTTCTATTAGTGGCCCCTCCCGGAGGATATCGAGCGGCCGAGGGGGCAGGCATGAACGCCTCTAGCCGAAAACAAAGTAGCTAAAAAAGCCCCGTCCCAAATGAGCTACTTAACGCCAGGGGTCGGCTTCGAAGAGGGGCTCGCGCTCGGGGCGACGATCGCTATAAGGATCGTAGCCGTCGTCATCCTCGTTCTCGGCACGGATATAGGGGTCGCGCGGCTTGGGCGCCGGTTTAGGCGCAGGCTTAGGTGCGGCGGGTGCGGCATCGGTCGCCGGCGTGTTCGTCTTGTTCTTGTCTGTCATCTGCATAGCTCCTTGCCATGTACTCACGTTCAACACCATCGATTGTCGCACGAAAAAGGGCGGCGGACCCGATTGGATCCGCCGCCCTTGGCGTTTTGCGATGAGGGGCGGTTTTAAAGCCGGCCCAAAATCTACTCGGCGTCGGGGACTTCGTAGGTGGCCGCCGGCGTGTTGTCGCACACGACGGTAAAGCCGCCGTCCTTGTCGACATCGACCGTCACCTGATCGCCCTCGCGCACCGTGCCGTCGATGATAGCGGCGGCAATGGCATCCACGACCTCGCGCTGCACGAGACGCTTGAGCGGACGGGCACCAAAGACCGGGTCCAGGCCGCCCACGGCGAGCATCTGCTTGGCCGCCGGGGTGATGGCCAGCGTCATGCGCTCCTTGGCCAGACGCGCGCGGACGTCGGCGAGCTGGATGTCGACGATCTTCTCGATCTGCGCCATGCCGAGCGGATGGAACACCACGATATCGTCGATACGGTTGAGGAACTCGGGGCGGAAGGTTTGAGCCATGGCCCCGTCAACCTGATGGCGCATCTCCTCCTCGTCCTTGCCGGACAGATCGGCGATAGCCTTGGAGCCCACGTTGGACGTCATGATGATAATCGTGTTCTTGAAGGACACTTGGCGACCCTGACCGTCGGTCAAACGGCCGTCGTCGAGCACCTGCAGCAGCACGTTAAAGACATCCGGATGAGCCTTCTCCATCTCGTCGAGCAAGATCACGGAGTAGGGACGACGGCGCACGGCCTCGGTGAGCTGGCCGCCCTCGTCATAGCCCACGTATCCCGGGGGCGCACCGATCAGACGCTGGACGCTGAACTTCTCCATATACTCGGACATGTCGATACGCACGAGCGCGCGCTCGTCATCGAACAGGCACTCGGCCAGCGCCTTGGCGAGCTCGGTCTTGCCTACGCCGGTGGGGCCCAGGAAGAAGAAGCTGCCGATGGGCTTGTCTGGGTCGGAGAGACCCGCACGGCTGCGACGCACGGCCGCGGCTACAGCGGAGACGGCCTCGTCCTGACCGATAACGCGCTTATGCAGCTCGCCCTCCAAGCCCTTCAACTTGTCGAGCTCGCCCTGCATCATCTTGGACACGGGCACACCGGTCCAGGCGCTCACGACCTCGGCGATCTCGTCGGAGGTCACCTGTTCGTTGAGGCCCTCGCCGTCCTGCTGCTTTTGCGCCTCGAGCGCAGCCTCGGAATCCTGAATCTGCTGCTGCAGACCCGGGATCACAGAATAGCGAAGCTCGGACGCACGGCCCAGATCGCCGTTGCGCGTCGCGCGCTCCTCTTCGCTCTTGGCCGCGTCAAGCTGGCCCTTAAGCTCCTGCACGTGGTCGATGGCGTTCTTTTGGTTGAGCCAGCCGGTCTTTTGCACGTTGAGCTTTTCCTGGACTTCGGCAATCTCTTGGCGCAGAGCCTCCAAACGCTCCTTAGAGGCGTCGTCGGTCTCTTTCATGAGCGCCTGTTCCTCGATCTGCAGCTGGGTGAGCTGACGCGTGGTGGCGTCGATCTCGACCGGCATGCTGTCGAGTTCCATGCGCAGGCGGCTCGCGGCCTCATCGACCAGGTCGATAGCCTTGTCGGGCAGGAAGCGGTCGGCGATGTAGCGGTCGGAGAGGTCGGCGGCAGCCACGAGCGCGCTATCGGTGATGTGTACGCCGTGGAAGATCTCGTACTTCTCCTTCAGGCCACGCAGGATTGAAATGGTGTCCTCGACGGTAGGCTCGCTGACCATCACGGTCTGGAAACGACGGGCGAGCGCCGCGTCCTTCTCGATGTACTTGCGGTACTCGTCGAGCGTGGTCGCGCCGATCGCGTGCAGGTCGCCACGAGCGAGCGCCGGTTTGAGGATGTTGCCGGCGTCCATGGAGCCCTCGGTGGCACCCGCGCCCACGATGGTATGGAGCTCATCGATGAACAGGATGACCTTGCCTTCGGATTTTTGCACTTCCTTGAGCACGGCCTTCAAGCGGTCCTCGAACTCGCCGCGGTACTTGGCGCCGGCGACCAGCGCGCTCATGTCGAGCTCGATGAGGTCGCGGTCGCGCAGGGTGCTCGGTACGTCGCCGGCCACGATTCGCTGAGCAATGCCCTCGACGATGGCCGTCTTGCCGACGCCCGGCTCGCCGATAAGCACGGGGTTGTTCTTGGTGCGGCGGGACAGAACCTGAATAGTACGACGGATCTCGTCGGTACGGCCGATGACCGGGTCGAGCTTGCCGGCGCGAGCCAGATCGCAGATGTTGCGACCGTACTGCTCCAACGCCTCAAACTGCGTCTTGTCCTCGGCAGACGTCACGCGGTCATCGCCGCGCAGTTCCTCGTAGACTTGCTCGATGCGCTCCTTGGTCACGCCGGCGTCACGCAGCACGCGACCCGCCTCACCCTTGTCCTCGGCAAGTGCCATCAGCAGATGCTCGGTCACCACAAAGCTGTCGCCCATCTTGGTGGCCTTTTTCTCGGCCTTCTCGATCACGCGAACGAGCTCGTTGGACAGGCCCATCTGCTGACCCTCGCCCGACACCTTGGGCGCATGGTCGATGGCATCTTGTGTGGAGCGTGCGAGCTGAGCCGGGTCGGCACCGATGCGCTCGATGATCACGGAGATATTGCGCTCGCCGGCACCGAGCAGGGCAGACAGCAGGTGGATCGGCTCCACCGCGCCGGCCTGTGCATCGGCAGCCGTGCTCATGGCGGTCTGCAGCGCCTCGCGCGACGTCATTGCTAGCTTATCGATTCTCATGGAATCACCTCTCTTGGGGCGGCCGCCCTACGGGGCGGCTTCACGTTGTTCGAGAAGTATTGTTGCCAGCTTTACGCGATCTTATACACAAATCTAAGTCTCTATATATAAGATTTTCTGAGTGAATTACGGATAGGGTACTGAGATGTCAGCCCGCCGCTGCCCAGGCGCGCTACCGTCTCGATCTGTAACATCTAGCAGCCATTTTTGATCCTAGATGTTACAGATCGAGACAGACCGAAAACCACCACAAAGAGGACAGGCACCTTTGTGGTGGTCGCGGTCTCTACTCCTTCGCCGAACCCGTACTTCCCGATTCGACGGTCCAGGGCATCTCATCCTCGAACAGCCATGTACGGGCAGACCCACTATCGCGTGCAGTCTGCGGGTCAGGCAAGCAGGTCTGTTTATAGGCATCTTGGATACACTGACCCATAAAATCGTTGAGCTCGGTCTGGTCGCCCTCCATGACATAGGCGACATCGCCGTCCATGATGTAGATGCCCGGACCCTCATTGCCCTCGTAGCCCGGATCGTACGAGACATCACATAACTTTGCGCCGTTTGCAGTGTCCAGCTCGATGGACGAGTGGCATCCGCCAACCATGTCGTTCGCTTTTGCCCGATAGGACGCATATCCGTACCAACGCTTAAATGTTTTGCCCTTGAGTAGCTCGGACGCCCTATCGATCAGGCTTGTATCCGTGGTATAGCGCATGGCCCCAAGCTGAATACGCGGATAATTGCTAATACCCAGCACAGCCGGCTGCTCATCAAAATCAACGGTAATGGTCTCGGGCTTGTCGTCGCCGGTCAGAAGTTCGACAGATTGAGTCACAGGCTTGACCACCGGCTCCGTCACCGCAGCAGGTAGAAATGCCATACCGACAGCGCCCGCGCCAACCACAGCGATCGCAAGCGCCAAGACAATCAATCCAATACGGGCAGAACGGCTCACGGCAAAACACCCCACAATGCAAACCTTCGCCACCTGCACTAATGATACCGCCAGCTAACACTATTACCAAAAGAAGCCGCGCGCTCCTCACCACCACAAAGGGGACAGGCACCTTTGTGGTGGTTTTCGACGCTAACGGTCGACCATCTCGCGCAATGAGATTAAACTTGAATTGCTCTCTGAACATATCCATTTCTGCCTATCCTCAACAGATCTTTGTCTCGAGGAGCGCATATGAAGCCGCCTCATTCCACCGGTCGCAACGTCATCGCCATTCTCGCCATACCCATCGTGATGCTCTTCCTTATCGTCATCACGCCCTTTTCCCTTGGTATCACCTCGCCCTTCGATTTATGCGGAATGGTCGACGCCGGCTCGCGTGCCACCTCGCTCTCCTTTATCTGTCGCGGCGTGTTTTACGAAGATGGAATTCCCACCGGAAGTTGGCAGTCAAAGTTGCCACTGCTCGGTCAGATCGACGGATGCTCCCCCTATTTCTGCCTTGGACCTCAGACGCTAAACTATCTAATCGACGACCAGCCACTCGACTTCATCACCCTCGCCTACGACTACGCACCAAACACCGATGAGCGCCACATGAACCAAGTCCTCGACAAGATGCTTGGACAGTGCGGGCTCACCGAGGAGGCCGGTCGAACCATCTATAGCAACCAGAAATTAAAGCGAACAGAACTCCGCCGTGTCGGAAAAATCAAAGGGCGAAACGGGGCCGCCTACTGGGATGCCTGGGCAACACGCGACAAGGGCGAATTCGGACACAGCACCTATATGGTCACTGTCTACACCAAAGACGGAATTAAGGACAATGTTGACGATTTCGCGTCATCCAAACTCGGCATCCCCAAAACAACCAAACCCGCCAGCCCAGATGAAATTCTGTAGAGCCGCCCATTAACATGCCGCTCAACGATCACAACAACATCGAGCTCGTCCCCACCACCACAAAGGTGCCTGCCCCCTTTGTGGTGGTTTTCAACAAAAAGAAGCCGCCCCGATAACAGAGGCGGCATCAAGCAAGTCTATTTATTAGCGTCCCTCAAGACCCAACGAGAACGCAGAAATGTAGCCCGGGGCTTACCCTTTCCCGAACGCGGCCCTCGCGAAGCGCGTGAGCGGGCGGGAAAGGGTAAGCCCCGGGCGGACAATTAAGTGCGCTACTCGGCAGCGGCCTTGAACTTGTTGTAGTTGATCAGGCAGCCGGCCTTGACGATGGCACGCTCCTCTGCCGTCATATCGGCAATGTAGAGCTCAATCTGCTCGACCGCACCATCGGCGCGCACCACGTAGGCGGCGATGTCCTTCAGGTCGCCATCGAGCGCGGCACGGATACCCGGCACAAAGACGTAATCGCCCACCTCAAAGTTGGGCTCGGCCTCCATCTGGAAGGGCACCATGCCCCAGTTCATCACGTTGGAGCGATAGCGCTTGGTGGCGTACTCGTGGACGATGTTGGCCAGGCCGCCAATTACGCGCTGGCAGCTCGCGGCCTGCTCGCGGGCGCTGCCGTCGCCAGGCTTCTTGGCGTAAATCATGGAACCGAACTCGGTCGCCTTGGCATCGGCCGCGACACCCGCGCCGGCCAGCGCCTCAAACACACCGGCAAGCTCGGCATCGAACGCCGCCAGGTCGCCCGCGGACTCGCCGGCAACGCGACGCTTCTCCACAGCGTCGACCTCCTTGGAGCGACCCACGTAGGCCGGGTCGCGGCGGCTCAGCGTAAACTCAGCCAGGCCCAGCGGGTTGGAGCGGAAGGAGCTCGTCTCGCCCGAGGGAATGAGCTCGTCGGTCGTGGTGACCGGGTCCATGATCTTGGAGCAAACCTTGAGCAGGATGTCGTCGCCGAGCGGCTCCATCGCGGGCCACGGCTTGATGTTGGGGCCTTCGACCAGCTCGTCGGCAGGCTCCGCCTTGCCAAAGCCCCAGTACACGCGCTTCTTGTACGGCGCGTCGTCAAAGGTGTACTCGCAGGCCTCGTCCCAAGTGTCCTCGGGCAGGTCGGTCGCCGGCGTCAGGACGCCGCCGTTGGCAGCCGTTGCCGCAATGGAGCGGGCGTCCATCAGGGCCACGGCGCTCAGCTGGCCATTACCCGGCTTGGAACCCTCGCGGTTGGGGAAGTTGCGCGTGGTGTGACGGATCGAAAGGCCGTTGTTGGCGGGCGTGTCGCCGGCGCCGAAGCACGGGCCGCAGAATGCCGTGCGCACGATTGCGCCGGCCTCCATGAGGTCGTAGATGTAGCCGCGGCGTGTAAGTTCGAGCGCCACGGGCTGGCTCGTGGGATAGACCGACAGCGAGAACTCGCCGCAGCCGGTATTGGCGCCCTTGAGCACGCGGGCAGCCTGGACCACGGAGTCATAGTTGCCGCCCGAGCAGCCGGCGATAACGCCCTGCTGCACGTGCAGCTTGCCGTCGACGATCTTGTCGAGCAGGCTAAAGTGCGTCTTGCCCTCGCCGATCTTGGCGGCCTCGAGCTCCACCTCGTGCAGGATGTCCTCGAGGTTCTCGTTGAGCTCGTCGATCTCAAAGCCGTTGGAAGGATGGAACGGCAGTGCGATCATGGGCTTGATGCTCGACAGGTCGACCTCGACGCAACCGTCGTAGTAGGCGACATCGGCGGGCTTGAGCTCGCGATAGTCGTCGCCGCGGCCGTGCATGGTCAAAAACGCGTGCGTGTCCTCGTCGGTGGCCCAGATGCTCGACAGGCAGGTGGTCTCGGTGGTCATGACGTCAACGCCGTTGCGGTAGTCGGTCGTCATGCTCGCGATGCCCGGGCCCACAAACTCCATGACATTGTTCTTGACGTAGCCCTTGGCAAAGACGGCGCGAATGATGGCGAGCGCCACGTCGTGCGGGCCGACGCCGGGGCGCGGGGCGCCCGTGAGGTAGATGGCCACGACGCCGGGATAGGCGACATCGTAGGTGTCGCGCAGCAGCTGCTTTGCCAACTCGCCGCCGCCCTCGCCCACGGCTATGGTACCCAGGGCACCATAGCGGGTGTGCGAGTCGGAACCCAGGATCATCTTGCCGCAACCGGCGAAGTTCTCGCGCATAAAGGAGTGGATGACGGCGATGTGCGGCGGAACGAAGATGCCGCCGTACTTCTTGGCTGCGGAAAGGCCAAAGACGTGGTCGTCCTCATTGATGGTGCCGCCCACGGCGCACAGCGAGTTATGGCAGTTGGTGAGCACGTAAGGCAGCGGGAACTGCTCCATGCCCGAAGCGCGCGCCGTCTGGATGATGCCGACAAAGGTGATGTCGTGGCTCGCCATGGCATCGAAGCGAATCTTGAGTGCCTCGGGGTCGCCCGACGTATTGCGTGCCTGGAGGATCGAATACGCGATGGTGCCGCGCTTGGCATCCTCGGGTGTCTGCGTAATACCGCGCTCGGCAGCCTCGGCCGCAGGCACAACCTCGCTGCCGCCGCGCAGGTAGATGCCGTCCTCGTACAGCTTGACCATACTGTCTCCCACTCTGCCCAAAAGATTTGGGCGCATAGCATACATTCGTTCAATATCGTGCCATAGAACGGTTGCGAGTGGGTTACGAATCTCTGCGTTCACTTTATCTCAGTAAAGCAGAGGACGAGTTAGGTCCTGGGGAGGCAGACTTAGACGCTCAAATGACGAGAGTGGATAATCTCCCACTTTGAGCCTGCAAACAGGCAAAAAACGGGAGATTATCCACTCTCATTCTGCAGGTACTCATTTAAGTCTGTCCCCAATGAGTGCCTACAGGTCGCCGCCCGTGCCCAGCAGTTTGCGCATGACTTGCTCGGGGTTGACCGAGCCGTCGCGCGGGGCCAGGGCGGTGATCTTCTTCTGCATCTTATACTCGTGCAGCTCGTCCTCGAGCTGGCGCACGCGGGCGCGGAGCTTTTCGTTCTCGCGCTCGCGCTCCTCGGCACGCTCCTTCATATCGAGGATGCGCACCACGCCGGCAAGGTTGATGCCCTCGTCCGTCAGCTGGTTGATGAGCTCCAGGCGCTCGATATCGGCACGCGAATACAGACGCGTGTTGCCGCCCGAGCGCTGGGGGTTCACCAAGCCCTTGGACTCGTAGACGCGCAGAGTCTGCGGGTGCATGCCGGTCAGCTCGGCCGCCACGCTGATCATGTACAGCGGTTTGTTCCTATTGTCCTCGGCCATGCTACCTGACCCCTTTCCGTCTCGTTATCGTCCATCATAAGCCCGCGGGCGTGGGCGTGCGCCGCGACCGCCCTAGTACGTCGCCTTGTAACGATTGACCTTCTCGCGATAGTCGCGCGTGTCGGCCTCGCGCAGCTTGGTCATGGCATCGCGTTCATCGTCGGACAGGTTCGTGGGAACCTGCACCTTGATCTCGACGAGCAGCGCGCCCGTGCGGCCACGGTGCTTAACATCGGGCGCGCCCATCTCCTTAAAGCGGAACTTCTTGCCCGTCTGGGTGCCCGCCGGCACCTTCAGACGAACCGTCGCGCCGCCGGGTGTGGGCACATCCACCGTGCAGCCGAGCGCCGCCTCGTAAACCGAGATCGGTACCTCCATGGTCACATCGGCACCCTTGCGCTTAAACAGCGGGTGCTCCTCCACATGCGTGGTCACGACCAGGTCGCCGCGCTCGCCACCCGCAACGCCATACTCGCCGCGACGCTTGTAGCGTAGTTTGCCGCCGTCGACCGCACCTGCGGGAACCGAGACCGTAATGGTTTGCTGCTCGCCCGTCGAGGGAATGCGATAGGTGACCTTGTGCGTCACGCCGCGAAACGCGTCCTCGGCCGTCACGTCGACAGTCAGCGACAGGTCGCCGCCCTTGCGAGCACGGCTGCGACCCGCACCGGCACCGGCATTACCCGCAGCCCCGGCAAAGCCCGAGCCCCAATCGCTGCCCCAAGCGCCGTTGCCGCTAAAGATGCTGTCGAAGATATCGCCCCAGCCGCTGGCGCCCGCGCCGGCACCGTAGCCGCCGCCATACGCGCCGCCCGCGCCCGGCATGCCGCCGAACATGAGCATCTGGTCGTACTCTTTGCGCTTCTTCTCGTCCGAAAGCGTCTCGTAAGCCTCGCTAATCTCCTTGAACTTGGCCTCGTCGCCGCCGGCATCGGGGTGGTATTTTTGCGCGAGCTTGCGAAACGCGCTCTTGATCTCTTTGTCGGAGGCGCTCTTGGATACGCCCAGGATGTCATAGAAGGTTTTGCCTGCAGCCATCGTAGCTCCTCTCCTGTTTCATCCACCGCTCAACGGGCGGCGGCTCATACTGTCATATGGCACTAGGCCAGAAAGGGCCCCGGGTGTTGCCCCGGGGCCCTTCTCAATTACTCCTCGGTGCTCTCAGCCGTATCGGCCGCAGCATCCTCGGGCGCCGCTTCGGGCTCCGGTGCGGGGCGCTTCTCGCCACCGTAGGTCACCGTCACCATCGCGGAGCGCAGGATGCGGTCCGCCATGCGGTAGCCCTTCTGGTACACGTCGTTGACGGTCTCGTCGTACTGCGATGCGTCCTCGACACGCCCCACGGCCTGGTGTTCGAGCGGATCGAACGCCTCGCCCTTGGGGTCGATGGGCTCAACGCCCTCGTGCGCAAACACATCGAGCAGCTTGGCATGCACCGCATCAACGCCATCGACGAACTGCTTAAAGTCGTCGGAAAGCTCCTGGCTACGGGCATGGTCGATTGCACGCTCGATATCGTCAACCACCGGCAACAGCGCGGTGACAAGCTTCTCGGTCGCGCGCTCGCGCTCGGCGATACGCTCGCTGGCGGTGCGGCGACGGAAGTTCTCCCAGTCGGCCTGCAGACGGGCGGTACGCTCGGTGGCGTCCTTTGCCTTGTCCTCGGCGGCCTTCTGAGCCTCTGCCGCAGCATCGAGCTCGCTGCGTACGTCGGCAAGCTCCTTTTGGGCCTGCTCGAACTTGAGCTTAAAGTCGTTGTCGGCGGCTTCCTCACCGGCGCGGATAGCGGCTTCCACCATCTCGTCCTCGGTCATCGTCGCCTCCTTGTTGGAATCCTCTACCTGGTTCTCGGCAGCCTCGGCGGCCTCGGCCTCGTTGGCCTCGGTATCGTCGACGGCCTCTACGGGAATCTTCACGTCCTTCTCCTCAGAGTCAACGGGGGCGGCGCCAGCGGCGGCCGCCTCCGTGCGAGCTTTACGGGCGGACATGATTACTTGTCCTCGTCGTCCACAACCTCGTAGTCGGCGTCGACAACGTCATCGTCGGCAGGCTGGGCACCGGCGGCGCCGTCGGTCTGCTGCTGAGCGTCGGCGTAGACAACCTGAGCCAGCTCGTAGGCTACGGACTGCAGGGATTCGCCAGCGGCCTTGATGGCCTCGACGTCAGAGCCCTCGAGCGCCTTCTTGGCGTCGGCGATAGCGGCCTCGGCCTTGGACTTCACATCGGCGGAAACCTTGTCGCCCAGCTCGTTGAGGGTCTGCTCGGTGGAGTAGCACAGGCTGTCGGTCTGGTTGCGGACCTCGACCTCTTCCTTCTGCTTCTTGTCCTCCTCGGCATGAGCCTCGGCGTCCTTGACCATGCGATCGACTTCGTCGTCGGAAAGCGCGGTGGAGCCGGAAATGGTGATCTGCTGCTCCTTGCCGGTGCCCTTGTCCTTAGCAGAGACCTTGACGATGCCGTTGGCGTCGATGTCGAAGGTGACCTCGATCTGCGGCACACCGCGGCGGGCAGCCGGGATACCGGTCAGCTGGAACTTACCGAGCGACTTGTTATCGCGGGCAAGCTCGCGCTCGCCCTGGAGCACGTTGATCTCGACGCTGGTCTGGTTGTCGGCAGCGGTAGAGTAGACCTCGGTCTTGGAGGTCGGGATCGTGGTGTTGCGGTCGATCATCTTGGTCATGATGCCGCCCATGGTCTCGACGCCCAGCGACAGCGGGGTAACGTCGAGCAGCAGGATGCCCTCGACGTCGCCGGTGAGCACGCCGCCCTGGACGGCAGCGCCGTCGGCAACGACCTCGTCGGGGTTCACGGACATGTTGGGCTGCTTGCCGGTCATGGTCTTGACCAGATCCTGGACGGCGGGCATACGGGTGGAGCCGCCGACGAGGATGACCTCGGTCAGATCGGAGAGCTTAAGCTTGGCGTCGCGCAGGGCGTTGGTGACAGGCTGCTTGCAGCGCTCGAGCAGGTCGCGGGTGATCTTCTCGAACTCGGCGCGGGTCAGCGTGTAGTTGAGGTGCAGCGGGCCAGACTGGTTCATGGTGATGAACGGCAGGTTGATGGTGGACTGCTGGGCTGCGGAGAGCTCCTTCTTGGCGTTCTCGGCGGCCTCCTTCAGACGCTGCAGGGCCATGGGGTCCTGACGCAGGTCGACACCGTTCTCCTGCTGGAACTTATCGGCCATCCAGTCGATGACGCGCTGATCCCAGTCGTCGCCGCCCAGGTGGTTGTCGCCCGAGGTGGACAGAACCTCAAACACGCCGTCAGCGAGGTCGAGGATGGAGACGTCGAAGGTGCCGCCGCCCAGGTCGAAGACCAGAATGCGCTGGTCGGTGCCCTGCTTGTCCAGGCCATAGGCCAGAGCAGCAGCGGTCGGCTCGTTGACGATACGCTTGACGTTGAGGCCGGCGATCTTACCGGCGTCCTTGGTGGCCTGACGCTGGGCGTCGTTGAAGTAGGCCGGGACGGTGATGACGGCGTCGGTGACGGTCTCGCCCAGATACTTCTCGGCGTCGGCCTTCATCTTTGCGAGCGTCATGGCGCTCACCTGCTCGGCGGTATAATCCTTGCCCTCGATATCGACGACGGCACGGCCACCCTGGCCCTCCTTGACCTCATACGGCACGGTCTTGATCTCGGAGGTGCACTCGGAGTACTTGCGGCCCATGAAGCGCTTGATGGAGAACACGGTGTTCTTGGGGTTGGTGACCGCCTGGTTCTTAGCGGCCTTACCCACGACGCGGTCGCCGTCAGCACGGAAGCCCACGACAGACGGGGTGGTGCGGTCGCCCTCGGCGTTCACGATAATGGTCGGAGAACCGCCCTCGAGGACGGCCATTGCGGAGTTAGTAGTACCAAGGTCGATACCAAGAATCTTACTCATTAGAAATTCCCTCTCTCTTTTGCGTTCGCGCCGCCTCGACGATCTGTCGCGCGGCGCTTCGGCTTGTCTTTCAGGATGTAGTGTATCCCCTTATGGGCCGGAATATACAAAATCTAAGTCAATTCATATAAGATTTCTTATTGTTGAGAGTTTAGGTTCTTAAATGCGCAGGTAGATGCGCTGAATGAGTTCTCGGCAGATCTATTGAGATCTATGTAGAGATGGCTGAGGTTTGCGTCCGGGGGTGCCTGGGGGCCGTCTTGCGGCAAGCGCATCCCGGTTTGAGCGTAGATTCCGGGTCGCAGTTTCCGTCTGAAGGCTCAACCGGAAACCGTATCCCGTTTTGAGAGCTGATACCGGGTCGCAGTTTCCGCTAGCGGGCCCAACCGGAAACTGCGACCCGGTTTTCGGCCAAATAACGGGATGCCCTTTCCGCAGGCGCGCTCAATAGGTCAATATTACAAGTCACCTATAGCTAACATTTGCGCAGCTCAACGGCCCCACCTGCGCGATTTTTTAGTAAACCTTGGCATACTCGGCGAACGGTATGAAGATGCCGGCCAGAGGGTATTGCAAACGGTCGCTCCCGTGGTATGTTTTTGCCCGAATCAAACCGGCGCGCATCGCCTGTAGCGTCGGTCAACAGAGAGGAAACTACCATGGCTCATCCCGTAATTGATGCCGACGAGTGCATCGCTTGTGGCGTTTGCGTCGACTCCTGCCCCGCTGGCGTTCTGGAGCTCCAGGACGTCGCTACCGTCGCCGACGAGGACTCCTGCGTCGCCTGTGGCGCTTGCCAGGACGCTTGCCCCGCTGGCGCGATCACCGAGATCGTCGAGGAGTAACAACTCCCCCACTTGCACACTCAAAAGTACACCGTGCACAAAAAAGGAGGCTTCCGCATCGCCGCGGAGGCCTCCTTTTGTTTGTACAGGCAGCTAATTGGGGACGGGGCTACCTTGGCAGTTGCGGTGGAATAGTTCCTGGCTCATTGCTTAGGTGCCGATTGTAGGAACTATTTCACCGCAACTTATATAGACAGTATCGGGTTAGGACAAATCATCCTCGTAGGGCATTAAATCGGCAAGGTAGCCCTTCTCCTTGAGTATGGCCTCGATCTCGTCGAGGGTCTGCTCGTCCTCCGCCGCGATGCGATGGAAGTGGTAGCCGCTCGTCACCGTTAGTAGTGGAAAGCTCTTGCCGCTCTCGATATCGTGCAGGTAGCGCTCAACATCGCGACGATTGCGGATGTCCAGGTCGGCCGTGATCTTGCCGTACACACGATGGTTGACGATCACGTTGAGCACGGCGCCACCCGCGTCGACGATACTCGTAAGCTCGTCGCCCGCCTGCTCCACGCCGTGGCGCACCTTAACAAGACGCGTGGGCACGGCGGGGCTACTCGCGGCTTCCTGCAGCACGTAGCCGCGGTTGGTCGCCACGATATCGTGCCCATCGGCACGCAACAGGGCAATATCCTGAACCACGACCTGACGGCTCACGCCAACCTCGCGGGCAAGTGCGCTGCCCGAAACGGGCTCCTTGGCTCCTTCGAGCACGCCCATGATGGCACGGCGACGCTCGCGGGCGTTCATTATTTACCGTCCAGCAGACGCAGGCGCTTAAGCGAGAGGTCGAGGATCGGCGCAGAGTGCGTCAGGGCGCCCGAGCTAATATAGTCGACACCCAGATCGGCCAGGGCGCGAATGTTGCTGGCGTCCACGTTGCCCGAGCACTCGGTCTTGGCGCGGCCATCGATAAGCTCAATCGCGGCAGCCATGTCGTCGTGGGTCATGTTGTCGAACATGATGATGTCGGCGCCGGCTTCCACGGCCTCGCGCACCATGTCCAGGTTCTCGCACTCGATCTCGACCGTCGTGGTAAACGATGCATGGGCGCGCGCCATCTCGATCGCACGCATCACGCCGCCGGCGGCATCGATGTGGTTGTCCTTGAGCATGACGGCCGTCGACAGGTTGTAACGGTGGTTGCTGCCGCCGCCGATCTCGACCGCGGCCTTCTCGAAGACGCGCATGCCCGGCGTGGTCTTGCGCGTGTCGACAAGCACGGTCTTGGTGCCCTCGAGCGCGGCCGCCATCCGATGCGTGTAAGTAGCGATGCCGCTCATGCGCTGCAGGTAGTTGAGCGCCACGCGCTCGCCCGAAAGCAATACGCGCGCATCGCCCCGCACCTGACCCACATGGTCGCCGGCGTGCACCTCCTCGCCATCGGCAACGTCGAGCAGCACCGAGCTCTGCGAATCCAGCAGCTCAAAGGTACGGGCAAACACATCCAAGCCGGCGATGATGCCGTCGGCCTTGGCGATAAGCTCCACCGTGGCGGGACGCGCCGTGGGGCACACGCTCGCCGTGCTCACGTCCTCAAACGTAATGTCCTCGCGCAGAGCCTGTAAAATCAGATCATCGACGACGAGCTTCATGGTAATGGGATTCATGGTCTACTCCTCTGCGGCCTGCGTGCCGGCGGCACGGGCCAAATCATCGATTGCAAGGGTATCGGAACTCAGGGCGCGATGGCGTCCATCGAGCGCGGGCTCGCCCGCCTGCTCCACGGCCAGCGACTCGCCGGTGCGCATGTACCACGCGGCGCGACGACCCCAGACCAGCGCCTCGAGCAGACTATTTGATGCAAGGCGATTCTTGCCGTGAACGCCGTTGCAAGCCGTCTCGCCCGCAGCGTAGAGCTCGGGCATCGAAGTGCGGCCGTCCTTATCGACCCATACGCCGCCCATAAAGTAGTGCTGCGTGGGCGTAACGGGGATGGGCTCGTCCAAGATGTCGCGACCGTCCTCAAGGCAGCGCGCGCGAATGTTGGCAAAGTGCCCAGTCACCACGTCGCGCTCGACGGGGGCAAAGCTCAGCCACTCGTGCTCGGTGCCGTCCTGCTTCATCTGCTCGCGGATGGCGGCAGCGACAACGTCGCGCGGCTGCAACTCGTCGGTAAAACGCTCGCCGGCGGCATTGAGCAGAATCGCGCCCTCACCGCGGCAGCTCTCGCTGATCAGGAACGTACGGCCTGGCTGCGGCGAGAACAGGCCCGTGGGATGGATCTGCACGTAGTCCAGGTGCTCCATCTTAATGCCGTGCTCCTGCGCGATGTAGCAGGCGTCGCCCGTGAGCTGCGGGTAGTTGGTCGAATGGTCGTATACGCCACCGATGCCGCCCGTCGCCCACAGCGTATGGCGGGCATGGATCTTAAACGGCTTACCGACATGCACGCCCTCAGCGGCATTTGCCAGCTCGTCGGCGGGGCGAGCTGAATCGTCCTCGTCCACGGCAACAGCGACGACACCAGTGCACACCGTCGCCCCATCGCGCTCTGCCGTCAGGATGTCGGTCATGGCAACGTGTTCGAGAATCTGCACGTTATCCAGCTTGCGGACGGCCTGAAGCAGCTTGGTCGTAATCTCCTTGCCCGTAATGTCGGCATGGAAGGCAATGCGCGGACGGCTGTGCGCGCCCTCGCGGGTAAAGTCGAGGCCGCCATCGGCCTTGCGCTCAAAATCCACGCCCATCGCTAGCAGGTCGTTGATGACCGAGCGGCTCGAGCGGATCATGATGTCGACGCTCTCGCGGCGGTTCTCGTAATGGCCGGCGTGCATGGTGTCCTCAAAGAAGGCATCGTAGTCCGAGCCCTCGGGCAGCACGCAGATGCCGCCCTGCGCGAGCATCGAATCGCACTCGTCGACCGCGCCCTTGGAGAGCATGATCACGCGCGTGCTCGTCGGCAGGTTGAGCGCCGCGTACAGGCCCGCTACGCCGCAGCCGGCAATGACGACGTCGCACTCCATATCGGGGTATTGCTTGGTTTCCACAGGAATCCTCTCCCTTGAATGTGACATAAGAAACCGTCCCTCATGCCACATTGTTCTAGCGTGCTGCGTACTCGAGCATGCGGTCGAGCGTAAGTTTGGCCTGGTCGGCAGCCTCGTCCGACACGCCGATCTGCACCTCGCCCTCACCCGTCTCCAGGCAGCGCACGAGCTTTTCGAGCGTGATGAGATCCATGTTGACGCAGGTGGGCTGCACCGCGGGGAAGTAGAACTTTTTGCCGGTGCCCTGGCAGCGGCGCTCGAGCTCGTAGAGCACACCGCGGACCGTCACGATAATGAACTCGCTCGCGTCGGACTCCTCGGCATACTTGATGATGCCGGCGGTGGAGCCGATGTAGTCGGCCTCAGCCAGGACGTCAGCCTTGCACTCAGGATGCGCCAGCACGAGCGCGTCGGGGTGGGCCTCCGTCGCGTCAACGATCTGCTCGACGGTGATGATGTGATGGCGCGGGCAGTAGCCGTTGTTGAGGATGACGTGCTTTTGGGGGACACCTGCTCGGCTACGAAGCGGCCCAGGTTCTGGTCGGGAATGAACAAGATGTGCTGCTGCGGCAGCTCGGAGACGATCTTGACGGCGTTTGAGCTGGTAACGCACACGTCACTCCAGCTCTTGATCTCGACCGTGGAGTTGACGTAGCAGACCACGGCCAGGTCGTCGCCGTACTCGGCGCGCGCCGCATCGACCGTCTCGCGCTTGACCATGTGCGCCATGGGACAGTCCGCGCCCGGCTCGGGCAGCATCACGGTCTTGGTGGGATTGAGCAGCTTGGCGCTCTCGCCCATAAACTCCACGCCGCACAGCACGATGGTCTGCTGCGGCAGGCTCTTGGCAAGCTTTGCCAGGTAGAAGCTGTCGCCGACGTAATCGGCCACAGCCTGAACCTCGGGCGCCACGTAATAGTGCGCCAGGATCACCGCGTCGCGTTGGGTTTTAAGTTGCTGAATGGCCTCGACGAGCTCTGCGGGCACCAGTGCCGCGCGCTCCGTTGCCGTCGTTGCCGATGCTAGGCCGGCCGCGATATCGCGTGCAAGCTCCGACGCATCCATGTTCGCGCTCTGTGCCATCAAGGCCCCTCTCTTTTGGCGAATCTTGGGGCTTTAGTATGACACCTAGGTTTACAGCTGACAAGACAGCTGTAAACCTAGGTGTAAAGTTGAAATAAAGATTCAATCATGCGGCAGGTCCATTTTCGAACTGGCAAGCTGAGGACAGCCGAAAATGGACCCGCCCCATGATTCGGGCAGCCCGTTTTGTCCTGGACCAAGGGGCAGTGGTCAAAAAGGGCCAAATATGAGTACTGTCACCAAATTAGTAGCATCGATTTTCCGGTCCAGAGCAGCAAAATCGCCTTGTTTGGAGCCCAATCGCGACTCTGAAGAACGAAAATCGATGCACTTTTGGGTGGCGCGCGCAGACGTGGTGTAAGAGCGTCCCGAGGTCCGTCGCTGCAAGTCCCGATGTTACTCCTTCTTGAGACCGCGCCTCTCGACTATCTCGTCCACTATCTCCCTGGCGCGCCGCCCGAGC
>ENA-OQHD01000008-OQHD01000008.1-human-gut-metagenome-genome-assembly--contig:-NODE-8-length-130519-cov-13.683056_pt1 | contig 130519 bp, 119 predicted proteins | sample MGYA00242560_ERZ504711 | MGnify/ENA primary metagenome ERZ504711 (study PRJEB26092, sample SAMD00036198) | human gut metagenome | host: Homo sapiens | study: EMG produced TPA metagenomics assembly of...
CGAGGACGGCCGCAGGGTAATGGCCGGGGGGGGTGCGGCGGGCGCTCTAGAGCCGCTGTGTGACCCCATGTCTCCTTAACTCGATAATTTGTGTTTCAAGCCACGAATCGGTCGAGCAATTGCCCAAAAAGAAAAGGCCCCATGCAGGATTGCACGGGCCCTTACATCAGATCAAATTTGAGCTAGAAGCACCAAATGGGGCAGACGCACACCATCTCGTCGCGGCCTCGGCGAGCGACATATCGCAGTCGAGGTAGACATCGAGGAAATCGTCAGATCCCGCACGGGGGACCGCGATGGTGACCACCGCGCCGCCCGAGGGGCTGTTGGCGAGCGAGACGGAGCCCCCGTGGCGCTCGCGGCCTCGGAGGCGACGTGGAGGCCGAGCCCGTAGTGGCGGCCTCCGTCACGCGAGGAGCGGGAGGAGTCGTCTGTGAAGAGGCGCTCGCAGCCGCGTTCGAGGGCGGCGGGAGAAAAGCCCGGTCCGTCGTCGGCAACCTCGATGACGAGGTGCCCGCCCGCGACGTCGCAGGAGACAGCCACGCGCGAGCGTGCGTGCTCGGCGGCGTTGGCCACGAGGTTCGCGGCGGCTCGCGCCAGGGCGGTTCGGTCGAGTGGGGCCTCGGGCGCGCCCGCGACAGCAGGGCCCGTGGCCGCGTTGAGCGTCACGCCTCGCGCCCGGGCGATCTGGGCGGCCTCGGCGAGGACCTGTTCGCAGAGCTCGGCCGGCCGCATGGGGGCCCTCTCCGCCCCGCCGGACCCGCGCGAGGCCTCGATGAGCAGGCGCACGTAGCCGTCGAGCCTTTCGACACTGCCGGCTATGTCGCGCGCGGCGGCCGCGAGGTCGGCGTCATTCTCGTCTTCCAGTTCCTCCGCCACAAAGTCGGCGTTGGCGCGCAGCACGGTGAGCGGCGTCTTGAGGTCGTGGGCGAGTGACGCCATCTGCTCGCGCTGCCCCCGCTCCGCGGCCCAGCGGGCCTCGAGCGACTCGGCGAGGGAGGCCCGCATGGCGTCCATCGCTGCGAGGACGTCGTTCACCTCGCGCACGTTGGTGCTGGCGACCGTGAAGTCGAGCTCCCCCGCGCCGACGCGCCCCGCCGCCTCCGCGAGCGGCGCCATCTTGCGCGAGATCACGCGGCTCGCGCGGCGCGCCACGAGCGCGAGCGCGAGCGCGCTTCCCGCCGCGGCGCCGACGAGCATGAGGTTCTGCGGGTTGGGAAGCAGGCTGGCGAGATCGCGCGAGACCCACTGCGGCAGGTACTCGCTGACGAGTGCGCAGGCCCCGCCGCCCTTGAGCGGGAACGCAGCGTAGGTGAGGCCCGAGCCCCCGCCCTCGATCTCCACTGTGCCCGAATCCGCGGCGAGTGCCGTACTGGCCATTTCCGTCGCATCCTCGAGCCGCGAGCCCTCGAGGTCTGTCATCAGCACGCATCCGTCCTTGTTCAGGATGAGGTAGCGGTAGGCCGTCGGCACGTCCTGCTGCCCGCAGACGCCGTCGCGTGCCAGGCCCTCCGCGACCTCGCGCGCATTGGCCGGCCCCCCAGCTTGCCTCGTAGACGAAGCCCGCGTTGATCGCCGCGGAGAGCACCATGAACGAGGCGAGCCACGCCGTGGCGACCGCCGCGAACGCGTAGGCGAAGTAGCGCGCGATGACGAAGGAGAGCGGCATGCCCCCGCGACCTCGCGCCCCGATCTTCAGAGCTGCCACTTGTACCCCATCCCCCAGACGGTCGCGATCGGATCGGCGCCGGCCTCGGAGAGTTTCCTCCGGGCGCGACTGACCTGCATGGATATGGCCGCGTCGTCGGCGTCGCTCTCCCAGCCGAGCACCGCCTCGCGTATCTGCGCGCGGCTCATGACCTGCCCGGGGTGGCGCGCGAGGTACTCGCAGATGGCGTACTCGGTGGGCGTGAGCGGCACGGTCTCGCCACCCACGGCGAGGTCGCGCGCCCCGAGGTCGATCCGCACCTCCCCGAAGGAGAGGGCGTGCGAGCGCGGCCGGCGCTCACGGCGTAGATGGGCCGCGACCTTGGCGCGCAGTTCCGCGGCCCCGAAGGGCTTGCGGACGTAGTCGTCGGCGCCCAGGCCGTAGCCGGCCACGGCATCCTCCTCGGCCACGCGCGCGGTCAGGAAGACGATGGGCCCGTCGAAGTCCGGGCGGATCTGCCGCACGAGCTCGAAGCCGTCGAGCCCCGGCATCATGACGTCGCAGAGCACGAGGTCGAAGCGCGAGAGGTCCATCCCCGGGACCGCCGTCGGGTCCGCCGCCCTGACGACCTCATGGCCGTCGCGGCCGAGGACGCGCGCGAGCGCGTCGAGGATCGCCCGTTCATCATCCACTGCCAGTATCCTCGCCATGTTCGACCTCCTGAAACTCTCGTCGGAATTGTACTAGCGCCGCGCTCAGCGGTCCAGAGCCCCGCGCGCAGCCGCGGGCGTCAACATGACGATCTCAGGGTTGGGCAGCACGCGGTCGGCGATCGAGCGCAGCGCCGACCCCCCCAGCCGGCGTCGAGCAGGGCATTCCCGCCCAGAAGGAGCGCTGCGGAGAGGAGGGCGAGCATGGCGGCGAGCGGCCTCCTACGCATCTGCCCTCCCGTCCTCGAAGCGGCAGAACCAGGCGAGAAGGACGGCGGCGGCTGCTAGGGTGAGGGCGAGGCCAGCGAGCGCAGTCGTAAGGAGAGGGCCCGCCGCGCGTGCGGCGTCGATGAAGGCCTCCACCCCGAGCGACCCCAGGCGCGCGGGCCAGGCGAGCGGCACCCAGCCCAGGGGCGTCGCCAGGGCACCGGTGAGCTCGCCGGTCATGAGGCCGTGCGCAAGCCCGCCCACTGAGAAGAACGCGAGGAGCATACCCGCAGCGCCGCCGCCGATGGCGGCGTTGCGGCCGAGGCGCAGGGCCACGCCGAGCCCCAGCGCGTAGAGGGGCAGGCTGCCCAGCACGATGCCCGCCCAGGCGGCCGCAAGCGGAGTGGGCCCGAGCGGCAGGCGCCCGGCGACGGCGAGCACGGCCCCGAACACGCCGAGCGCCACGGCCAGCGCGCCCGCGCCGAGCGCCGCAAGGGCGAGCAGCTTCGCCGCGACGGCGCGCCCGCGCGAGGGGACCGCCGTGAGGTTGGCGAGGCGCCCGGCAGCGCGCTCCTCGTCCACAGCGAGCCCGCAGACGATGGCGGACATGAGCGGCATGAGAGCGCCGAGGAACTGGGCGTAGGCGTCCGCGCCCAGCGCCGGGTCCCATCGGGTTACGGAGAAGTACTCGCCGCAGGCAAGACCGGCTGCCAAGCCGCAGACGAGATGCACCGCCGTGAGCGGGGAGCGCGCCAGGCGCAGGGCCTCGGAGAGCAGGGCCCGCGGGAGAGTCATGCGCGGCATCGGGTCGGAGAGTCGTGTCATGGCCATCACCTCTCCTCGGAGCGCGCGAACCAGGCCGCGCCCGCCGCCGTGAGCGCGGCGAACGCGAGCGCGCAGACCGCAAGGCCCGCCAGCGTGAGCATGCCGTCCGACGCGAGCGCCTCGCCGAGCGCCATGTCCGCCGCGAGTGGCTCGCCGCTCGGCAGCACGGGGATGAAGCTCGTGGGGATGACCATGTTCGCCGACGGCGGAAAGAGCTGCGGCAGCGGCACCAACGACCAGGCGAACCCACCTACGAGTTGCGCGGCGAGCGGGCAGAAGATGCCCGCGAGCATGCCGAGCCGCGCCGTGAGGAAGAGCCCTGCGGGGATCATCCACGCCGCGGTCACCGTGTTGACGAGCGCGCAGAGGAGCATCGTGAGCGTGCCCGCGGCCGTGAGGCCCTGCGAGGAAAACGCCGATCCCGCGAGGTAGATGCCGAAGACCACGAGGTTCGAGAGCGTGCAGAGCGCGAGGCACCAGAGCGCCTTGGCCCACCAGGCGCGCCCGAGCGGGAAGCCCAGGCCCAGAAGCCCCCGCATCCGCGTGCGAGCGTCCGCCCGCGCGACGCACGCCACCACGAGCGAGAGACACACGGGCAGGAAGAGCGCGTACCAGTAGTTCCACGCGCTAAAGATCTGCACGCCCCGGTAGGGCATCGCGCCGAGCAGCGGCATCGGCAGCGCCATGAGCACGGCCAGGCGGACCGGTGCCGCGTGGCGCGACTTCAGGGCCTCGGCGCGCAGGGCCGCGAGCAGGCCGCCTTTCTCGCCCGTCATGCCGCCACCTCCCCGCGCGCTCGTCGCCCTTCCCGGCAGAAGCTCATGAAGAGTTCCTCGAGGTCCTGCCCGGGACGAAGCGCATCCTCGTAGGCGAGGCGCCCCCCGCAGATGATGCCGATGGTGTCCGCCATCTGCTGCACCTCGGAGAGGATGTGGCTCGAGACGATCACCGTCGTACCCGCCGCCGCGAAGCCGCGGATCTGGTCGCGCAGCTCCTCGATGCCGATGGGGTCGAGGCCGTTGGTGGGCTCGTCGAGCACGAGCAGGCGTGGCCGGGCGATCAGCGCTAGCGCGAGCCCCAGGCGCTGCCGCATGCCCATCGAAAAGCGCCCGGTGCGCTTCTTCCCGGTGTCCGCGAGGTCCACGGCGGCGAGCACCTCATCTATGCGGCTCTCGGGAAGGCCCAGCAGCGTGGTGCGCACGCGCAGGTTCTCGCGCGCGGTGAGGTTGGGGTAGAGCGGCGCCTCCTCGATGAGGCTGCCGATTGCGTAGAGGTCCTCGCGGCGCCAGGCGTGCCCGGCAAAGAGGATCTCCCCGGCCGTCGGCCGCAGCATCCCGCAGATCATCTTGAGCGTTGTCGACTTGCCGGCGCCGTTGGGACCGAGCAGCCCGTACACCTCGCCCTCGCGGATATGAAGGCTCACGTCGGCCACGGCGTCCTGCGCCTGGTCGCCGCGGCCGAAGCGCTTGGTGAGCCCACGCGTCTCGAGCATGCAACCCATGGGTTTATCCTTTCTCTTCCGGGCGCGCGGGCCGAGTCACCGTGCCCGCGCGCCTTACCTTTCGGGTTCACTATCCATGGTGGGGCACGTTTCTAACGAAGCCGTAACGGCCGTTGGACTCTTTTGGCGCCAGCCCTTCTCGACCCGCACATCATGATTAATTTGCTTAAGGCAACAACTTTCCCGACCGATGTAATCACCGAATCAAAACGTGTACATCAGCCATCAAAGATGCCGAAAAATGTCATATTTGGAGGCTGATGTACACAAATGCAGAATCCCGCACAACCCAGTAGCATCCTCCATATGTCTGGACTCTCTATGCTTACGCTGGATAGACATCGCCGGAACGGGTATAGTAGCGAAAGTTTTGTCGTTAACCAGCGGGGGAGTCCTGTGGGCATCAAAAATAAGATCAAAAAGGAGCTTATCGGCACTTCCGATTACCCGTCGAATAAGATCTTTACGATCTCCAATTTCATCACCTTTACGCGCCTGATCCTCACCCTGGTGTTTCTGTACCTGTTTGTGACGGATAACAACCGCGTCATCGCCATCGTTATCTACGCCGTTGCCGCCTCTACCGACTGGATGGACGGTCAGATCGCCCGCATGACCAAGACGGTCTCGTGGCTCGGCAAGGTCATGGATCCCATCTGCGACCGTGCGCTGCTGTTCACCGGCGTACTTGGGCTGGTGGTCCGCGGAGAGCTGCCCATCTGGGTCTGCGTGCTCATTATTGGCCGCGACATCTATCTGGGCATCGGCACGCTTATCGTTCGTCATTATCACCGTCGCCCCATCGATGTCGTCTTTCCCGGAAAGATTGCCACTGCACTGCTCATGACCGGCTTCTCGCTCATGCTGCTCGGGTTCCCCGTTATTGACGGCCTGCATCTTTTACCTTCAACCCTTACGGCCTTCCCGGGCCTCAACGGAAGCTCGGTGCCCCTCGGCATCTTCTTTGTGTACGGCGGCGTGATCTTCTCCATGCTCACGGCTGTCATCTATTCCATTAAGGGCGGAGTGGCCATTAAACAGGCTCTCGCGCATCCCGAGGACGAGGACATCGACTTTCTGAACCCTGAAATCGAAGACTGATTCGTTGGGGTATGATTACGTACGGTTCATTATTTGCGGCACGTCCGCGATAAGTTAGGGGTTGTCATGGACAACATGGTTAACAATATGCCTCAGAATGATAAGACTGCTGACGCTACCTGCGTATTCCGCGTGCCTTCAAGCGACGTCACCGTTCCCGACCTCATGGCCAACGTGCGCATCACCGCCCCCGTTCTGTCCATCGTCAAGGGTCCGCAGACTGGTGCCGCCTTTGAGCTCGAGGACGACGTGACCACCATCGGCCGCGATCCTGCGAACGGCATCTTCCTCAATGACATGACCGTATCGCGCAGCCACGCGCGCATTATCCGCGAGGGCCTCGGCGCTCGCATCGAGGACTTGGGCTCGCTCAATGGCACCTGGGTCGACGGTGCCATCGTCAATGCAGCCCCGCTGCACGACGGTTCTTCCGTCCAGATCGGTACGTTTACGCTCATCTACCACGAGAGCACGCCGGAGCGCATCGAAACCGGTGAGTAGGGCATGGCCGAACGCAACTATCTGAGTATCGGCCAAGTCGTCAACCTACTTCGAGGCGCATACCCCGATCTTTCGAACTCAAAAATTAGATTTCTAGAAGATGAGGGGCTCATTACCCCTCATCGTACGCCTAAGGGATACCGTCAGTACTCTAAGGAGGACGTTGATCGCCTGGAGGTCATCCTGCATTTGCAGAAGACCCGCTACATGCCTCTCAACGTGATTAAGCAGCGCCTGGAAAACGCCACGGACCTGTCAACGCTCGCTTACGAGGTGGGCTTGCTGTCCGATGTTCCGCTCAAGACGGAGCCCAAGGAGACTAAGCAAAAGCTGCATCCCATTGAGACCATTCCCGATATGCTGGGCGTCGAGATTTCGTTTATCCGCTCGCTCGCCGAGAACGACCTCATTCGCATCATCAAGAGTCCGCAGAATCGTGAGCTCGTCGATGGTCGCGATTTTCCAATCATCCGCTACTGCTCCGAGCTGTCACGCTTCCATATCGAGCCCCGCAACCTGCGTCAGTACGTGTCTTCCGCCAACCGCGAGTCCTCGATGTTTGAGCAGGTGCTCGTGAGCATGCTCGGAATGGATACCTCCGATGACGAGCGCGACGCCAAGCTCGAGCGTGCGTTTAAGAAGCTTCACGACCTGACCGAGGGTGTGCACACTGCGCTGCTCAAGAACCGCGTTTTTGAGTCGCTCAATGCCGTGGTCGAGGACGCCGACATCGATGCACTCGATGAGGAAATCACTCGCTCCGAGTCCACCAAAGCCAAAAACGAAGAGATAGCCACGCCGGCTTCGCACGAGGATTCTCTCGTAAAGCCGCTCAAGGTCGTCGCCCCTTCGCACTCCGGCACCGCCACGGCGGGCAAATAACCGCTGCCGCTTATCCGGCAACCCATTGAAAGGTCATGCAATGTACGACTTCGAATCTCAAATCGTCGACATCCCCGACTATCCCGAGCCCGGAGTCATCTTTAAAGACATCACGCCGCTCTTTGGCAATCCCGAGGCGCTCAAAGCCATGACCGATACCCTCGCCGAGCACTTTGCCGGCATGGGAATCACCAAGGTCGTGGGTCCCGAGGCTCGCGGCTTTATGGTTGGCGTACCGGTGGCTGTAGCCCTTGGCGCCGGCTTTGTTCCCGCACGTAAACCGGGCAAGCTGCCGCGCGAGACCGTAAGCCAGAGCTACGAGCTCGAGTACGGCACCGATTCAATTGAGATCCATGCCGACGTTATCAGCTCTAAAGATACCGTGTTGATTCTGGACGACTTGGTCGCGACGGGCGGAACCGTCGAGGCAACAGGTAAACTGGTGCGAGATATGGGCGCAAAGCTTATCGGTTACGGTTGTATACTTGAGCTTGCGTTTCTCAACCCGCGCGAGAAGCTCACGCCGTCTGATGACGATGTGGAGCTCTTTAGCCTGGTGACGGTAGACTAGCCGTTACCCTTAGTTACTGGAAAGGAAGCTACATGCGCACAGCAAACACGCACAAAAACATGGCACGCTGCGCTGCTACGGCAACCCTCGCTTGTGTTTTGGGCTTGGGCCTCGCGGCTCCTGCCTACGCCGATACCGCATCCGACCTTGCCGCTGCTCGTACGAAACTCGAGCAGATCGGCACCCAAACCCAGCATATTTACGATGAGCTTGCCACGCAGACGCAGGCGCTCGATCAGACTGCCGGCGAGATCACGCAAAAGCAGCAGGAGATCGCCGATGGTCAGGCCAAGCTCTCGACCTATGTCGCCGGCGAGTACAAAACCGGCGGTCTGAGCCTGCTTCAGGTTTTGACGGGTGTCGATGATCTGAGCGATATGCTCAACCGTCTGTTCTACTACGGCAAAGTTTCCGATAAGCAAGCTCAGACCATTCAAGAGGTCAAGGAGCTTAAGCAGCAGCTCACCGATAAGCAGGCCGAGCAGGAGAAGAACGTCGCCGACACGCAGAAAAAGGTCGACGAGCTCAACGCCCAGCAGGCAGAGGCGCAGAGCGTCGTGAACTCCCTGGATTCTCAGCTGCAGGCCGAGCTTGCCGCCGAGGCCGAGGCCAATGCCGCGCTGCAGGCCGGCATCAACGCCAGCACCGCCGAGAAGGCCACGGTGAGTAACGAGACTGCCGGTACGACCGAGAACACCAACAACGGTGGCCAGACCAGCAATAACAACAACCAGGGCGGCAACACTCCGGCTCCTACGCCGGCACCTGCTCCGGCGCCGCAGCCCTCCACGCCTGCTCCGGCTCCGACGCCTTCTGCTCCGAGCCAGTCCGTCGACGGCGGTTCTGTTGTCTCGCGTGCATACAGTAAGCTTGGTTGCGCTTATTCTTGGGGCGGAATTGGCCCGAACAGCTTCGACTGCTCTGGTTTTGTTAGCTATTGCCTCACTGGTCGCTATTGCCGCCTGGGCACCACGGGTACCTTTATGGGCTGGACGCGTGTGTCCGATCCGCAGCCCGGTGACGTTGTGGTCAACTCGTACCACACCGGCATTTACATCGGTGGTGGTCAGATGATTCATGCTTCCGACTACAACACGGGTGTTATCATCAGCTCCGTTGCCGCCGGCATGAACAACAACTATATCTTCGTGCGCTACTAAGTCATCTTACACAGCGTGTGAATGTGGACCTCGTGGCTTAAAGTCGCGAGGTCTATTCTTTTGTCTCTAATCTTGTACGGCTATCTAGTATTCAAAACTAGATAGCCGTACATTCGGTTTGCAAGATGGCTATAATTGTTGAGGAACAATTAGAAAGGACCCTCTATGAGCTGGGCACTTATCTCAGATTCAAGCTGTAACCTCCGCGATTGGCAACCGACCGCGCCCCATACCACCTTTGCATTTGCGCCTCTCAAAATTCGAGTGGGGGAGCGTGAATTCATCGATGACCTTTCGCTCGATGTACATGAGCTCAACTGCGCTGTTCAGGCGGAGACGAACGCTTCTTCGAGCGCTTGTCCCAGCGTAGGGGAGTGGGCCGAGCTCTTCAAATTGGCAGACAAGACCATCTGCATGCCGATCTCTGAGGGCGTGTCGGGCAGCTACAACGCGGCAGCCACGGCTCGCGATATGGTTCTTGCCGAGGAGCCCGACCGACAGATTCATCTAGTCAATTCACGCGCAGCTGGCGGCAAAATGGACCTCATTTTCTTGCTGTTCGACCGCTATCTTGCAAGCAATCCGGATGTCTCATTCGAGGACGCTTGCGCATACTTCGATAGCCTTGAGCAGAACAGCAAAATCCTCTTCAGTTTGTGCAATTACGAAAACCTCGCCAAAGCTGGACGTATCCCTAAGGCAGCCGGCGTCATTGCCAACAAGCTCAATATCCGCATTTTGGGAACGGCGAGCGAGGCCGGTAAAATCGAACTCGTCGGTCACACGCGTGGCGAAAAGAAGATGCTCAACAAGATCATCGATACCATGGAAGCCGAGGGTTTTACGGGCGGCGAGGTCGTCATCGACCATGTGGAAAATGAGACAGGCGCCCAGGCACTTGCCAGCCGCATTGTGGAGCGCTGGTCAGGCTCCAAGACTATCATCATGCCCTGTAACGGGCTAGATTCATACTATGCCGAAATGCATGGGCTCATTATCGGCTACGGCATGGGCGTGGCTTCGGGCCAATAACGTCCAACTAAGCAAAAATACGGGCGGGGCAAAGTGACAGATGACCCTTTGCTCCGCCCGTTTTATACGTCGGCTAGCTATTAAACCCATTAAACTTTAGATAGCTCATCAGGTACGCTTTCGAAACGAAGGATGAAACCGCACTGCGCACAAGCAGCGACTCACGCGTTACCTGATGCGCCGTATCGGGAACCGGCGTCTGCTCGACGGAAAACGCCGAACGAATCGATGCCTCGAGCTGATCGACCACATAATCGAAGGCCGTCGGGGCATCGTAGCTCAAACGCTGAATGTTAAAGAGTGCCTGCACCGCAGCAATAGGTAAGACCTGCTTAAAGAGGCAGATAGCGATCAGGCGGGCAATCTGCTCGCGGCCATATTGCTTTTTGACCGGAGCAGGCACCAGGCCGACCTTCACGTAGTTATTGATCATCGATGGCGTAATGACAGGGTGCTCAACGCAAATGGACAGCGGCTCCATCCACAGCGCAACATACTCAATAACCTGGTCGCGGTAGAGCGTCACATTGGGCAACTGGTCATAGCGCGGCAGACTCAACGTATTGAGTTTGCGCACGATTTCGGACTGAATAAATGCATCGGGCAGCACAGTGGGCTGAATATCCTCAGGCTTAATGCTGACCGACGAATCGGACATCGGAATAACGTGTTTAACGTGGTTCATAAAGGTCCTCCGTTCATTTACTATATTGTATTCTAGGTTATCTAGTTTTGCATACCACATAGCCGGCAAGTAAAAGTGGTTGGACAACACATTGATGCATCGTCCAACCACTTTGTGTAAAGATAGCAACCTTACATAAGATATATTATCGTACTTATCCACGGAGAAACGCGTATGCGCTCGTTGCCGCTATGGCTCCATCAGAAACGGCGGTCACAACCTGGCGTAAGCGCTTGGAACGGATGTCGCCAGCGGCAAATAGACCAGGTGTACAGGTGGCCATCGAATCGTCGGTGACAATGCCGCCGTCGGGAGCCAGGTCGACTAGACGCTCAACAAGCTCGGTATGTGGCTGCGTCCCCGTAAAGACAAAGATGCCAAACGAGCCGGGCTCAAATGACTCGGCATGAGTTTCCCCAGATGCATTGTCCTTAAAGGTAATCGTCGTTGGCATGGCTTCGCCCGATAGCTCCACAATACTAGTTTGGTACCTAACTGTAATATTGTCCTTTGCGAGTACTTTCTGAACAACACCATCCGGCGCACGGAACTGGTCGCGGCGCAGCACGATGGTCACACTGCTGGCAATGTCGGACAAGAACAGCGCCTCTTCGCATGCCGAATTGCCACCACCGATTACAAAAACCTGCTTGCCGCGGAAAAACATGCCGTCACATGTTGCGCAATATGAAACGCCACGACCGCGATACGTATCCTCGCCTGCGAAACCTGCCGGACGCGGCGTGGCACCCATGCAAGCGATAACGCTCGAGGCCAGCGTATCGCCCATATCGTGATGCACCGTAAACAACGCTGCATCGGCATCGTAATCGATACCCGTAACCATGCTCCATGTAACCTGTGCTCCCAGGCCCTCTGCATGCTGCTGAAAACGCTCGCCGAGTTCGGCGCCACTCAGGAGCGGGAAACCCGGATAGTTCTCGACCTCATTGGTTGTGGCGATCTGCCCTCCCGACATGCCCTGCTCAATCACGGTCGTCGTAAGGTTGGCACGCGCAGCATAAATGGCGGCAGCATAGCCCGCGGGGCCGCCACCGATAATCGCAACATCGATCGGCTTATCGGTAGTCATGAAGCGTCCTTTCGTCGAAACGTTGTCGTTCTTTGCGCTCGTACCCAAATTTACGTGAACGTGACACTCATGCACTACAATGATAAATCCGTATTACAAAGCTGAAGAGGAGTTATCGATGGACCAGGCGCAGACGAGTGACGACGCTCCCCTGCTCACGCACCGCACTCCCCAATCGGAGCAAACCACGCTCCTGGCTCAGCAAAAACCTCTCGTGACCATCGTGCACGCCTCCGTTGGCTCGGGCCACAAGGCCGCCGCAAATGCGATAGCGCAGGCATTCGACCTCATCCGCGGCACCAATGGCATCCCCGAGGATATTGAGATTGAAGTGCTCGATATCCTTGATTTTGGACGTATTAAATTCGACGGCAATAAGACCGCGGCTTCTTTTACGGGAGCCACGCGCCCCATTTACGACCTGACCTGGCGATATACGCTTACGGGACATCTTCTCTGGGGTGGCGGAACGGCATGGTCGCGAATTATGTTCCCCGCCTTCAACGAATATATTCGTAGCCGCAGGCCCATAGCCGTGGTTGCAACGCACATCACAGCAGCCAATGTTGCCGTGGGCGCCCGCGTAATTACGGGTATCGATTATCCGGTCATCTGCGTACCAACAGACTATGAAGTCGAAGGCTTTTGGCCCCACAAGGACACCGACCTGTTCTGCGTGGCCAACGAATTTATGGCCGAAACGCTGCGCCCTCGCAAGGTTCCCGAGTCAAAGATCCGCATTACGGGTATCCCCATCCGAGCGGGATTCGATTCGGATTATGATCGAGAGGAAGAGCTGAAAAAGTTCAATTTGCCGGCAGACAAGACGGTCGTGCTGGTTATGGCTGGCGCCAGCTTGCCGCAGCCTTACGTGCGTTTCCGGGCGGCGATGGACCATACGCTCCCCTTCCTACGCAGCTTTGAGGACATGCATTTTGTCTTTTTGCCGGGCAAGGATGAGGAATACGCCACCCGCCTCAAGACGCTCTTCGATGCCATGAAGCTCGAGAACGTCACGGTTTTGGACTATGTCGACGACATGGCGGCCCTCATGCACGGGTGCGACCTGGCAATCCTCAAATCGGGCGGACTCACGGTCACCGAGTGCCTATGTGCACATCTACCGATGATTCTGCTGGGCAAGTCCTATGGCCAGGAAAAGGCCAACACCACCATGCTCACCGGCATGGGCGCCAGCATGCATGTCACCACCGCACGAGAGCTCATCGTGACGTTGCGTCATCTCCACGATCATCCTGAGTCGCTCAAGGCACTGCTCATCAACGGCGAAGTACTACGCCGCCCACACGCAGCCGAAGACATCGCCATCGCCACCATAGAGCTCGTAGGCAAACCCCAAAAGCGCAAACGAGCCTTCTGCCGCTTCTACTGGGGCGGCAAGCCAGCGCATATCCGCTAGCGTCTTTATGTCCGCTTACCTGCGGGAGGCCCCTATATATCATCCCATGCTCAAACATTCTCGCTTCGCTGCGAAACTGCGCGTGGGACGATATATAGGGGCCTCCCGCAGGTAAGCTGCGTTTACGTACTAGCAGCTATACCAGATTCCCCACCAGTAGAATCTGCAAAGGGGAACCAGATAATATAAATACAGTAAGCCGACGCGACAAAGGAGGCGTCCCTTTATCGCGTCGGCTTACTAGAAAAGTAAATATTATCTCAAGCGAGTAGCCGCCCGCCCGGGGCTTACCTATATCGTTCCACGCGCAGTTTCGCAGCGAGCGAAGCGAAGCGAGAATGTTTGAGCATGGAATGATATAGGTAAGCCCCGGGCGGGAGGGATACGAGCGCCCTAGGCGATGCCGCTGGAGCCGAAGCCTCCTTTGCCTCGGTCGGTTTCGTCTAGTTCTTCTACTTCTATGAGGTTGACCGTGGGGACTTCTTGGATGACGAGTTGGGCTATGCGGTCGCCTTTGTTGATTTGGATGTCGTTGGTGGGATCCAGGTTGATGAGGATAACCTTGAGTTCCCCTCGGTAGTGGGCGTCGATGAGGCCCGGCGTATTGACTATAGACAGGCCCTGCTTGATGGCCAAGCCGCTGCGGGGCTGGACGAAGCCGGCGTAGCCATCGGGCAGGGCGATGGCCAGCCCCGTAGAGACCAGACGGCGTTCGAAGGGCTTCAGGACGCAGTCCTCGTTGGAGCGCAAATCCAAGCCGGCATCGGTGGGATGGGCGTATTTGGGAAGCTCGACGGTGGGGTCGAGACGCTTTATGTTGACGGTAATGTTGGACATGGAATCACCTTAGCTTGTCGAGCTCTTGCAGAAATTCATCGACGTCTTTGAAATCGCGGTAGACCGAGGCAAAACGGATGTAAGCAACCTTGTCGATCTTGGCCAAGCGCTTGAGCACCATGTCACCCAACTCATGGGACGTGACGGCCGTCAGCGTGCGAGAGCGAAGCTCGACCTCGATGTCATCGATAATCTCATTGAGCTTCTTAGTGTCGATATCGCGCTTGATGGTGGCGCGCATCAAGCCGACAAGAAGCTTATTGCGATCGAACCGCTGCTTAGTTCCATCTGACTTAATGACCTCGATAGGGTCCTCGCATCGCTCAAACGTTGTAAAGCGGTAGTTACACGAGCAACATTCGCGACGGCGCTTAATGGTGTTATTTGACTCCTGCATACGGGAATCAACGACGCGGGTATGTGCCTTGCCGCATTTGGGACAGCGCATGGTACCTCCTCTTAAACGATAACAAGGGTACCATGCGCAGCGCGATAATGATTACGAACGAGCAGGAACCTTAAGATGCGCACCGGCGGCGAGCGAACCATGCTCCAGATGATTGACGCTACGGATCATGTCGGAAGTCTCTTGCGTGGAAAGGCCTTCGATTGGATATTCTTCGGCAATCGACCAAAGAGAATCGCCAGGCTGAACGCGAATGGTCTCGTAGGTAATGTTGGAAACGGACTCGGCATACGCGGCGTGACGAGTGCTAAAGACCGACATAGCGAGGACAAAGAAGAGCGTAAGCGCAACGGCGACGGCGACAATCGTCGGAACCTTCAGGGCAACGCGGGCCGGCGCGACTACAGCCTGCTGATTGCGCGCAGGCTTTACGGTCAAAGGCTGAAAGCCGGAGCGGCCACCCTGAACAACCGTAAAAGTGGGTTCTGCAGGCGTCTCGAGCTTAAGGGCGAGGTTTCCCTGGACCATATTCGTTACGTTCATCATGTTCTCCTCTCGCGTGTTTTGCTGAGAACAGTTTTATCAAGCCGCGCGGACAAAAATGTCTAGCGCGAGAACGAATGTTCGGTTATTATTATCTTCGAACAGTTGTTCCTGTCAAGCAAAATTCGAACATTTGTTTGACATGGGTAGAGAGGATGCCCTGATGGCTCGCAAAATTACCAAGCGTCAGCAGCAAATTTACGACTTCATCAAGGAATATCAGCAGGAGAAGGGTTATCCGCCCAGCGTGCGCGAGATGGCTTCTGCCGTGGGCCTTTCCTCCCCCAGCACCGTGCACGCCCATCTCTCTGCCCTTGAAGCGCGCGGGCTACTCAAGCGCGATGCCACCAAACCGCGCGCCCTGGAACTCTTTAACGAGGATGGTTCCTCTGTCTCAATTTCTAAATCTGACGAGCCCACCGCACCTCGCGGAACGGTCTCGCTGCCGCTCGTTGGTCGCGTCGCGGCTGGGATTCCCATTCTGGCCGAGCAGAATATCGAAGACACGTTTACTATCCCGACCGAAATCGCCACTGATCAGGGTTCCTTTATCCTTGAGGTGCATGGGAGCTCAATGATCAATGTCGGCATCTTCAATGGCGATTACATCATCGTCCGTGAACAAAAAAGTGCCATGAACGGCGAAATTGTCGTGGCCATGATTGATGGTTCGGCGACCGTCAAGACGTTCTACAAGGAGCAGGGACGTGTGCGCTTGCAGCCCGAGAACGACGCTATGGAGCCCATCTATGCGACGAACCCCGTTATTTTGGGTAAAGTTGTCGGTTTAATGCGCCGGTTCTCGTAATGCAAAAACGCATCACCATCTTTGATACCGTCCGCGGGTTTACGATGATTTCTATGGCAGGATTTCACGCTTGCTATGATCTCGCCTACCTGTACGGCTGGGATATGCCCTGGTTTACCCAGTCAGTCTTTCAAGACATCTGGCGCGCCAGCATCAGCTGGGTAATTTTTGTTTATCGCGGGTTGGATGTGCACGCTCTCACGCAACAATGCCAAACGAGCGGCTAAGTACGCTGCCGCAGCTTTGGTCGTCTGGATCGCAACAACGCTCGTATCGGTCGACGATTCAGTGAACTTTGGCATCATTTATTGCATGGCGGTGTGCACCGCGGTGGTTGCGTTCACCCGTCCGTTACTCCAAAAATTACCGGGCTCATGGGGCATCGCAGCGTGCCTTGTTCTTTTTGCCCTAACCTGGGGCATTCCAAAGGCGGTCTACCCACTCCCCTACCTGGCATGGCTTGGATTCCCAGGCCCGGGTTTTGTTTCGGGAGATTACTATCCGCTCATACCGTTTGTCTTTATGTACCTTACCGGCTTTTTTGCTGCCCAGGCAGCACAAGCATCAAGTCTCGAAGCGCCAGCATGGGCATACGCCAATCCTATCCCGGCGCTCGCAGTCCTGGGTCGGCATGCCTTACCGTTCTACCTGCTCCATCAGCCAGTCATTCTAGGCGTGCTAGAAATCGTTTATTCCGTACGATAGCGCTCGAGCCGCGGTGCAATACGAGCCGGCAACTTCGCCACAATGCGAACGCCGTCCTCGAGATATTCCTCATGCAGAAGGGTTCCCTGCTCATGCACCAGCGTGATGAGAGCGCCCTCGCGATACGGGATATCAGCGGAGAGCAACACATCGGTGGCAGCTGCCTCGCGAGCAATCCGGTCGACGAGATCGTCGAGCCCCTCGCCCGTTTGGGCCGAGAACAGAACGGCCTCCGGATAGCGACGACGGAAACTCAATCGATCGACGCTATCGAGAAGATCGATTTTATTGAATACGGTCAGCGTTAAACGCTCTCCGGCGCCGATCTCATCAAGCACGCGGTCGACAGCCTCCAGCTGCCGCTCATAGTCCTCGTCAGACGCATCTACGACTTTGAGAATTAGATCGGCACCCAAAACCTCGGACAGCGTCGATTTAAAGGCATCGACCAGACCATGGGGCAGCTTTTGAATAAAGCCGACGGTATCGGTAATCGTCATGCCGCGACCGCCGGGCAGACGATACGAGCGCGTCGTCGGGTCGAGCGTAGCAAACAGCTTGTCCTGCGAAAGTACCGTAGAGCCGGTCAGACGATTGAGTAACGTCGATTTACCGGCATTGGTATAACCGGCTAACGCGACGCGAAACGCCGGGGACTCAATGCGACTCTTGGATTGAACATCGCGACGCTGTTCAACCAGCTTGAGCTCACGACGAAGCGCAGCGATCTTATTACGAATGAGGCGACGGTCGACCTCGAGCTGACTTTCGCCCTGACCAAAACGTGAGCCGATGCCGCCGCGCGTCTGCTCCTTAGCGAGATGGCTCCACATGCCACGCAGGCGAGGCAACAAATATTGAAGCTGTGCCAGCTGTACCTGCAGGCGTCCCTCACGCGTCTGAGCATGCAGGCCAAAGATATCCAGGATCAGTGCAGTACGATCGATAATCTTTACCGGCTCGCCCACGGCTTTCTCCAAATAGGATTGCTGCGAGGGGGTCAGGTCGTCGTCAAAAATAACGACATCGGCATCCATGCGATGCACCAGGCCGCACAGCTCTTCAACCTTACCGGAACCGATAAACGATTTAGGATACGGCTTTACCAAACGCTGCGACAAGCGTGCCACGCACTGGGCACCAGCTGTGTGGGCAAGACGCTCCAGCTCATCAAGCGAGCGATCGAGCGGCCATGCATTGTCGCGCCACTCAACACCAACTAAAATGGCACGCTCGGGCTCGGGTGCCGTGGGAACAAGGGGGAAACGGGGCATTAGGCAGCCTCAATACGATGCAGGATATCCTCAACGACCTCATCGATCGTACATTCATCCATATCAAACCACACGATACGGTCATCGCGCTTAAACCACGAAAGCTGACGCTTGGCATAACGACGCGAACGCATCTTAATGAGTTCGCGAGCCTCATCCATGCTCATCACGCCATTGAAAGCATCAATGATCTCTTTATAGCCAATTGCCTGCATCGACGTCAGGGCATCTCCCAGCCCCTGGCCCATAAGACCGCGGACCTCATCGACAAGACCCTGCTCAAACATCAGATCGACGCGCTGGTTAATGCGCTCGTAGAGCACCTCGCGATTACGCGTCAGACCAAACCATAGGGCATGATAATGCTCGTGCGGAACACTAAACTGCGACTTTTGCTGCGCATAGGAGACGCCATCATCATGCATCTCGAGCGCACGAATCACACGGCGCACGTTATGGGGATGAATAACAGCAGCCGATTCTGGATCGCGCTCGGCAAGCAGGGCATGCAGTTCTTCCTCGCCAATACGCTCGGCAAGCTCCTGATAGGCCGCACGGCGATCGTCCTCAAGTTCACCCGAGGGAAAGTCCATCTCATCAAGGGCAGCCTTGAGATACAGCCCCGTACCTCCGCAAAAAACCGGCAGGCAACCCGAACCAAGGAGACGTTCAACATGCGCGCGAGCGTCAGCCTGATAAAGCGCAGCAGAATATGCTACACCCGGCTCTACAATGTCGACGAGACGCAGCGGCGCCGTACACTCATCGGGCACCATCTTTGCGGTACCGATGTCCATGCCGCGATAGATTTGCATCGCATCGCACGACAGCACTTCGGACGAAAGACGAGCTGCCAAACGGTCGGCAACATCACTCTTACCAACCGCCGTCGGACCGACGATCGCAACGGCGGAAAGGCCTGCCCCCGGGAGAAACCATTAGCGCGGCTCGCCCACAACGGAACCGGACAAATACCAGGTCTTGGCAACGTCAACGTTAACATCAACGATCTTGCCAACAAGCTGATCGATGCTGTAACCCTCGGGGATAGGCGCATGCACGGTCTGATTCTTGGGACTCTTGCCCAGCAGGACCGCATCGTTCTTTTTACTCGTTCCCTCAATGAGCGCGGGAACCACAGTATGAAGCTCACCCTGGTTATACTCGTGTGCCGTGGTCTCGATAACCTTAACCAGGCGATTGAAACGCTCGAGAATAACCTCATGCGGCGTAGGATCGTCAATCTCGGCGGCCGGGGTACCGGCGCGCTTGGAATAGATGAAGGTATAGGCCTGAGCATAGCGGACCGTCTCGGCAAGTGAGAGCGTCTGCTCAAAGTCTTCTTCAGTCTCGCCCGGGAAGCCAACGATAATGTCGGTCGAGAGCGCGATATCGGGCATGCGGTTGCGAATGCGATCGACCAGGCCCAGATAGTCCTCGCGTGTATAACGGCGATTCATCTCTTTGAGGATCCGCGTCGAACCTGACTGGACGGCCAGGTGCAGTTGCGGCATTACGGCAGGTGTCTCGGCCATGGCGTCGATGGTCTCGGGCAGCAGGTCCTTAGGATGCGAAGACGTAAAGAAGATGCGCTCCACGCCCGTATCGCCCACGGCACGCAGCAAATCGGCAAAACGCGGCTTGCCAAACAGATCGCGACCATATGAGTTAACGTTTTGGCCCAGCAGCGTAATCTCACGCACGCCCTGGCGCACCAGACCGGTCACCTCGTCGACAATTTCCTCGAAGGGGCGGCTCTTTTCGCGACCGCGTACGTACGGCACGATGCAATAGGTGCAGAAATTATTGCAGCCTGTCATGATGGGCACCCAGGCGTGATACTGGGTCTCGCGATGCCACGGCATGCTCATGGCGTCCGTATCCTCATGCTCATTGGTGCGGATATGACGCTTACCATCAAGGAACGCCTCGGCAATGAGCTCGGCCACATGTGCAATGGAATGCGTGCCAAAGATGACATTGACGTTATCAACGTTGGTGAGCAGGCCCTCGCCATCGCGCTGCGCGATGCAACCGCCAACGGCAACCACGCGCTTGCCCGAAGGCGAAGGCGGCAGGCTTTTGCAGGAATTGCACTGACCGTACAGGCGAGTATCGGCGGCCTCGCGCACGCAGCACGTCATGAAGACAACGATATCGGCATGCGCGGGATCGAGCGCCATGAGGCAGCCATACGAATCAAGCAGACCGCTCACACGCTCGGAGTCGTGCTGATTCATCTGGCAGCCAAAGGTGCGGATAAAGTAGGTTTTACCGGCAAGAATATCGCGTACGGAACGCTGGTCCATGTGCATAAGTCCTAACGATGGGGAGCGAAACAAGGCAAGCAGAAGCTATGCCACAGGCTTAACATCATCCATGACGACGTTATCCATAGCAGCTCGATTGATCTGGTGAACGTAGATAGAAAGGCGGATGGCCGTGCGCGACTCCCCGTTAATGAGGATGTCGGAGAACACGGGCGCGCAGGAAATATCAAAACCGGTTGGAATCAAAAAACCGCGCGCGATAGCAACGGCCTTAATAGCCTGGTTGACGGCACCGGCGCCGACACACTGGATGTTGACGGGTACACCATCCTTGACCATGCCGGCGATGGCGCCGGCAACGGACGCGGGCGATGATTTGCTTGATACCTTCAGGCAATCCATGAAGAAACTCCTGCATTTAAAAGTACGTTTTAACTGCAATAACTGTATCGTACCGAGTGGACTCGGTAAAGGCACTATTCCTCTTTGGCAAGATCAAAGGTCACGGTGATTCGATCACGCGAAACACGGATCTTTGGGTCGCCGCAAAGGTTGAGATAGTACCGGGTGGCAAGGTCATTAAAGTCGCGTTCCACAGCGCGCGAAAACTGTGCCATGTCATCCTTGGCAATACGTAGCCCGCGACGATCCTTCGCGAGATCGACAGGAGCCGGCGCATGCGAGGACGAATCACGCTCGCGCAGCAGACGCGCGGTCACACCGCGAACGGGCTTAATCTGCCCTGCCAAAATGCGATGGGCCGTGCGCTCGGACATCTCAAGACCCAAACCCGAACAAATACGGATAAAGTCCTCGGCATCAGAAGCAAGGCCTAAACGATCGACAACCGGAAGCTCGCTCTCGTCATCAATGAACAGGAGACGAGACGTATCGAGCCGACTTGACGCTTGAGCATAAAGGGTCGCGGCAATCTCAGACGGAGAACCGAGATAGACATCGCAACCACGCAACTCCTCGAGCGCAAACTCACAAGCAGCGCGAATAATATTATGTGGACCGCGAGCGCAGACATAACGTCCGTCCTCATCCTTGACGGCCTGGGGCCAGCTGGACTGATCGGCACGCTCACTGAGGCGGTCGGCCGCAACGCTCACCTTGAAGGCTGAACCAAGATCGACGCCGGACGTGACCACACGGGCCTCGTCGGTGTTCTGCTTAATCGAAAACAATGCCATGCCACGACCGTGAACGCCCCAACGGTCCATCTTCATGCTCTCGAGCTTGGAGGTAACGCGGGCATCAAAGATTCGCTCTTGCATATCCTGCGGAACGCCAGAACCGTTATCCAGAAAGACAAGCGTGCGGACGCCATCTTCCTTGGTCGTGGCGAGATAGACCTTGTCGGCGCCGGCATCGCGAGCATTACGGAGCATTTCGATGACGATGTCCTCGACATGCTGAATGTCGTGCTTAGCCTGGCGCCGCTCGGCCTCCGAAACGCGGAGGCGGACATACCCCTCGCCAAGGTTCTCCTCGACGCGAAGGTTGCCCTCCCCCGACATCGACGCGATAAATGAGATGAGCTCGTTCGCGTCGCACATGTTATTTAGCGATATCGACAGCGCGGCTCTCGCGAATCACGACGACGCGCACCTGACCGGGATACTCCATCTCTTCCTCGATCTGATGGGCGATATCGTGAGCCAGGACCGTGGACTGGGCATCGGAGATCTTGTCCGGCTGGACCATGACGTGGACCTCGCGACCGGCCTGCATGGCATAGGTACGTTCGACGCCGTCATGGGAGTTGGCGATCTCCTCGAGCTTCTCAAGACGCTTGATGTAGTTCTCGGCAGACTCGCGACGGGCACCGGGGCGAGAGGCAGAGACAGCATCGGCGGCCTGCACCAGGACATCGAGCACCGTGTTGGGGTCGACATCGGCATGGTGAGCCTCAATAGCGTGGACGATAACGGGCTTCTCGCCATAACGGCGGGCAAGCTCGGCGCCGATGACGGCATGCGGGCCCTCGACGTCGTGGTCGATTGCCTTGCCCAGGTCATGAAGCAGGCCGGCGCGCTTGGCGGTCACAACGTCCAGGCCAAGCTCGGAAGCCATCACGCCGCACAGATCAGAGACCTCGAGGGAATGCTGAAGCACGTTCTGACCAAACGAGGTACGGTAGCGCAGGGCACCAAGGGTCTTGACGATCTCGGGGTGCAGATCGTGGATGCCGGTATCGAAGGCAGCCTGCTCGCCAGCCTCGCGCACGCGCTGCTGAACCAGGTCGGCGGCCTTGTGATACATCTCCTCGATACGGGCAGGGTGAATGCGGCCGTCGGCGATGAGGTTCTCGAGGGCGACACGGGCGGTCTCACGACGGACCGGGTCGAAGCTCGAAAGAACGACGGTCTCGGGCGTGTCGTCGATCACGAGGTTGACGCCGGAAACCTGCTCGAAGGTCCGGATGTTGCGACCCTCGCGACCGATGATACGGCCCTTGAGGTCATCAGAGGGAATGTGCACGGAGGTAACGGTGACCTCGGCAGTGTGATCGGCAGCGCAGCGCTGAATCGCCAGAGACAGAATCTCCTGGGCGGTCTTGTGGCACTCGGCGCGAACCCGCTGCTCGGACTCGCGAATGATCGTGGCGGCCTCGTGGGTGACCTCGCCGCGAACCTTATCGAGGAGCTCCTTGTGGGCGTCCTCGCGGGTAAGGTCGGCGATACGCTCGAGCTCGGAGGTCTGCTTTGCGCAGAGCTCCTCGAGCTCACGGGAGCGCTTCTCGACCTGACCGGCCTGGCTGGACAGCTGATGCTCGCGCTTGTCGAGAGCGTCGTTGCGGCGATCGAGGGATTCCTCGCGCTGCATCACGCGGTTCTCGAGCGTACGAATCTCGTTCTTACGCTGCTTGTCCTCGGCCTCAGCGGCCTGCTTGTTCTTGATGATCTCCTCTTTAGCCTCGAGCAGAGCCTCTTTTTTGGAGGGTCTCGGCCTGACGCTTAGCATCACCGATCAGGGACTCAGCCTGTGCGTGTGCCGACTGGACTTTTTTCGTCGGCCTCGTGAAGACTACCCTGCTTGGCGGTGCGCATGTAGGCAATGGCGGCGATGGCACCCAAAACGATGCCAACGAGCGCTGCGATGATAGGCATGCTCACTCCTTTTTATGGATTCGTTACACAACAAAGCGAACCGTCCTTACGAACGGCTCGCGACATTTGAGTAATATGGGCGCAGCTTATGCGGGTCGGATACAGATAAACATATAAACAAACTCATCACAGATGAGCACATATCACAAAGCAAATGACAGTGTTTATCGTACGTTGAACCACAACAACTGTCAAATAAATGGCCCCAGCACGGCGGCTAAAACGCGGTGAACGGCAGGGCCACAAAACGCATACGCCTAAACCGCACATTCCTCACGTTCGGCATCGAGACGTGCCTTAACGGCATCGGCGGCGATGTGATACGAGAAGCCCTTGCCCATCAAAAACCGAACCAGTTTTTCGAATCCGCGCGTCTCTGGAACACGCCGCTTGGCGAGCAGGGCTGACGCACGCGCCAAATCGTCTTCGACGGCAAAATAATCCTCGGGATAACCGGGAATGTCATCGAGCACGACATGACGGCGCTTGAGCTCGGTCTCGATTTTACGCTGTCCCCAACCGCGCCGCTTGCGTTCCTCGATAAAGTACGAGCAAAAGCGGTTCTCGTCTAAAAAGCGATACTCGGTGGCGCGCTCGACGGCGAAATCGATCGCGGGCTGGCGAAAGCCGTAGCGTGCCAACTTGTCACGGACCTCACCCGTCGCATGGTCGCGTCGCGATAGCATCTCGGTCACCATGGTAAGTGCACATTTACGCTCGATGAGCTGCACCGCTTCACGAAAGTTATCCCAATCACAGGGAAGATCGGGGCGATTTTTTGACATACAGGCGCGCGACCCGCACGGGAATCCAAATGGACCGCTCAAAACCGCCCTCAAGCTCACAATCGATCTGTGCGCAAGGCATTTTTGGACGCATACCCGCTCGAGAACGAGGAGGCCGCCTTCTTATCGGGAAAGACGACCGTGGCCTCGGTCACCGTATACGACATGAGCGTAACCGCTACTCGTCGTCATCATCGAGCATGGCGGAACCATCGATGGCGTAAAGCTCGTCAAACTCCTCAGGCGCAGGCTGATCGGTCAGCTCGACCTCGGACGGAGCATCGTCATCAAACTCAAGCCCGCAGGCAAGGCGGACCTTATGCTCAATCTCGTCGGCGCAATCGGGGTGTTCGCGCAGGAACGCCTTGGCGGCCTCGCGACCGTTGCCGAGCTTGTCCTCGCCATAGGCAAACCAGGAGCCCATCTTCTTGCAAATGCCGCACTCGACAGCCATGTCCAGAATCGAGCCCTCCTTAGAGATGCCCGTACCGTACATGATGTCGAACTCAGCAGAACGGAACGGAGCTGCCACCTTGTTCTTAACGACCTTGGCGCGCACGCGGTTACCGATAACCTCATCCTTAAGCTTAATGCTGTCGATGCGGCGAATGTCGATACGCACCGAAGAGAAGAACTTAAGGGCGCGGCCGCCCGTCGTGGTCTCGGGGTTGCCGAACATGACGCCGATCTTCTCTCGCAGCTGGTTAATGAAGATGCATGTCGTGTTGGACTTGGACAGCGAGCCGGCGAGCTTGCGGAGCGCCTGACTCATCAGACGAGCTTGCAATCCGACCGTGGTATCGCCGATCTCTCCCTCGATCTCGGCACGCGGGGTCAGCGCGGCGACGGAGTCGACGACGATGGCATCGATGGCGCCGGAACGCACGAGCATGTCAACAATCTCGAGCGCCTGCTCACCCGTATCAGGCTGGGAAATCAGTACCTCGTCGATATCCACGCCAATGCGCGCGGCATACGTGGGATCGAGCGCGTGCTCGGCATCGATAAATGCCACCACGCCACCCATTGCCTGGGCTTCGGCCAGGATCTCGAGCGAAAGCGTCGTCTTACCGGAGGACTCAGGACCGTAAATCTCGACGATACGGCCGCGCGGCACACCGCCGATACCCAGAGCGGCATCGAGTGCCAGAGCGCCCGTGGGGATGGCCTCAACCTCAAGCTCGGGGCCGCCGTCACCATACCTCATGATGGAGCCTTGACCGAACTTCTTCTCGATCTCGGCCTTGGTGGTGGCGATCATCTCATCGCGCTCTTTACCCGTCGTGCGAGCATGAACGGTACGTACGGGACCTGAATTCTTGGCCATGAATAGCCCTCCTCTTAACAACCTGCATCGATAATAAACGAACGGCTGTTCGTGGTCAACCGTTCAGGCCAATCATATGCAGGCAGTCTTTCCAAAACCCAACCAAACGCCGACCAAACACTGACCAAATGCTTGACCACAAAGGGGAAAATAAGAACAAGAAAGGCAAAATACACCTATGACCAGCGCAAACGCTAAATTCCTCAGGGGTCCCTATCTCCACAATTAAGGGGCCCGAAGGCCCCTTAAAACACGTCTATTCCATAGAGTTAAGCACAAGGACAATGCGTCCCAATGCCTCCGCGACCGCATGGGCACGAACACACGAACGGTCGCCCTCATAGTGGCAGCGCACAGAGTCCACGACCGGCACTTCCCCATCAGCCGCGCGATACGCCCAGCCAATATAGAAAGTGCCAGCCGGATCGTCCTCAGTGCCGCCGCCGGGGCCGGCATAACCCGTTGCGCTCACTGCAATATCGCTCTGGTACAGCTCCAGCGAACCCGCCGCCATCTCGCGCGCGGTCTGATGCGACACCGCGGTATAGCGGTCGAGCGTCTCCTGATCAACGCCCAAAACGCGATGCTTGATCTCATCGCAGTAGGTCACCGCACCGCCACGCAGCACCGCCGAGGCGCCCGGGATATCGGCAATCGTCGAGGCGATCATACCTGCTGTCAGCGACTCAGCCGTCGAAACCGTCACGCCCCGAGCGCTCGCGCGCTCGACAATATGACGCGCCAGCTCCTCGTTATGTGCGGAAATCTGCTCAAAAGAGTCCGTCATACCCACCAGGACCTAGACCGAAAAGACGATCTTGCGGCAGTTCCAGAAGTACTGGGCGCCCGAGATAACGGTCAGGACAACGGCAACGGCGTACAGGAAGCGCGACACCGAGTAGATGCCGAGCGTCAGCGCCAGCGGGCCAAGGTGCAAGCCGGCCATCGCAAAGACGCACAGGTAACCGCAGATGGAGACCATCGTGGTCGCCGTCTTGTACTTGCCAAGCTTATCGGCGGCAACGACCACGCCGGCGGCACTCGCGACCATGCGAAGGGCGCTCACCAGAAGCTCACGGAACAAGATGATGAACACGGACCAAACCGACACGGCACCAAAGTCCAAGAATAGCAGCAGGGCCGAGAATACGAGCAGCTTGTCGGCGATGGGGTCCAAGAATTTACCGAAGTCGGTAATCTCGTTGCGCGAGCGCGCCAGGTAGCCGTCAACCTTATCGGTGCACGACAGGATGACGTACAGAATGAAGGCAGCGGCGGCGAGCGGGCCGTCGAAGGTGCTCCAATCTGTACCGGCAACACTCGTGTGAGAAAGCGCCGACACAATCATGAACACCGGGATAAAGACGATGCGAACGCACGTCACGATGTTGGCGGGCGTCCAAACACTCGTCAGTTCCTTATTGCTCTCGTTTGCCACGACGCTCTCCTACTCCACAACATGGCCGATAAGCTCATAGCAAAAGCTATCGGTAAACTCGACCGTCAGAATATCGCCCACAGATGCCTCGCTGGCATCCAGATGCACCGCGCCATCGGAATCAGGCGCCTGGAACCAGGCATGGCCGATCAGCTCGGCGCCGTCCTCGGTCTCTTCGATACCGTCGACAATCACCTGGGCGCGCTCGCCCACATGTGCGGCAGTTGCAGCAAAACCGAGCGACTCGGCCAGGTCCATGGCCTCCTGGGCGCGCTCGAGCTTGACCTCTTCGTCGACCTGGCCCTCCATCTTGGCGGCCAGGCTGCCCTCCTCCTGCGAGTAGGCAAAGACGCTCGTGTAGTCGAAGCCGACGGTGTCCATAAAGGCGATAAGGTCGCGGAACTCGTCGTCGGTCTCGGTCGGGAAGCCGACCATGGCCGTGGAACGGATCACGATGTCGGGGATGCGCTCACGCAGATCGCGGAACAGGTCCTCGAGCTCCTGGCGCGAACCGGAGCGACGCATGGCCTTAAGGATGCGTGCGTCGCAGTGCTGCACGGGAATATCGATATAGGGTAGCACCTCGGGGGTATCGCGAATCGTATCGATAAGCTCGTCGGTCATGCCCTCGGGCTGCAGGTAGAGAACACGGACCCAGACGTTCTGCGGACGCACGGCCTCGGCTACGGCGCGCAGCAGCTGCGCCAGATTGCGCGGCGAGCCCTCGGCGACGTCACCATCCGCAAAGTCGGTGCCCCAGATGCCCGTGTCCTGGCCGATCAGCACGATCTCTCGCACACCGCCGGCAACCAAGTCGCGCACCTCGGAGATAATGCTCTCGGCATTGCGCGAGTGATAACGACCGCGGATATACGGGATCATGCAGAAGCTACAAAAGCGGTTGCAGCCATCGGAAATCTTGACGTAAGCAACGGCGCCCTCGACAGTGCGCTTGACTTGCGGAATATAGGCAGCGATCTCACGCTCGACACCCAGCACGCCATCGATGACCGCCACGATGCCGTCCTCCTCGTCGGCCTTCACAAAGGCAGCGACCTCGGGCAGCTCGTCAGGCAGGTCGTCGCCATAGCGCGACGGCACACAGCCGCACATGACGATGGGACAAGAACGAACGCCGTCCTGAACCTCGTTGGCGAGCTCGAGCGTGATCTCGATGCTCTCGGACGTTGCGGAGGCGAGGAACGAGCATGTATTGACGATGGCGATATCGGCATCCTGTGGGTCGAATGCCTCCTCGTAGCCCGCGGCGGTTAAAAGAGAACGCATGCGGTCGGTGTCAACCTCGTTCTTAGCGCACCCGAGGGTGATGTAGAGCACGGAGCCCAACGGTGTATCCATGTTGGAGAGCAGTCCTTTCGAATGATATTAGCGGTAGTTGGTGAACTGCAGCGGCTGGCCGTAGTCCTGGTCGCGCAGGAACTGGATCACGGTCTGCAACGCGTCCTTCGAAGCAGAGGAAACACGCAGCTTGTCGGCCTCGATAGTCACCTTGACCTTGAGCTTTTGGTCCTTGATGTCCTTGTTGATCTTCTTGGCGGTCGCCTGGTCGATACCCTCGACGATATGGCCGAGCACGCGAACGGTGCCGCCCGATGCCGCCTGCGGAGCATCCCACGAGACAGCCTTGAGGTCGATGCCGCGCTTGATGAGCTTGGAGCTCAGCACGTCGATAATCTGCTTGGAGACAAAGTCGGCCGGGGCGTTGATCGTAAAGAGCTTGTCGCCCTTCGAAAGCTCGATCGTGGCGCCGGAATCCTTCAGGTCATAGCGCTGGGAAATCTCGCGCGTGGTTTGCTGGAAGGCGTTGTCGACCTCTTGCATGTTGACCTCGGACACGACGTCGAAGCTGGAATCTTTAGCCATGATGTTTCCTTTCGCGTACGAGCGGCTTAGTAGCTATCGTACGAATAGTCGGTAGAATCGGTGGGCGTCTGGCCGTCAGTTGCGGTATCGGCGCCATCCGTGGACTGGGCATCGGTGCCGTCGGTGGTGTCGGTACCATCGGTGGTGTCGGTACCATCAGAACTTTCACCATTCTCGGAACCAGTCGTCTCCTTCTTGGGAACGGTGATCGTCACACGCGCCACGCCCGAGGTCTTGGTATCGTAACGGACCTTTTCGCCGTTCTTGGTAACGGTGACATCGGAAGGCTTGGACGTGGTGATCTCGATCGAGGACTCAGGCGTGTACTCCTGCTCAAAGGGGCCAGTCGCCTGGGCGCCATAGACCGACTTGCCATCAACCTTGACCTCAATCCAGGCGGTCTTTCCCTTGGCAACGGAGACCTTGACCTTCGTTACCTCGTTTTCTTCCTTTTTAGCCGTCGTCTTGGTGGCGTCTGAATCGGTCGACTCATCCGTCGCCTCATCGGTGTCTTCGTCCTCGTCGACCGTTTCAGTCTTCTTAGAAGACTTCTTGGTCGTCGTCTTGGTAACAGCGGGCGTCTCGGGCGTGGTCTCGGGCGTCGAAGATGCGCAGCCGCGCAGAAGTACCACGATGAGCACGATCAGCAGCAACGCCACGGCACCGATGCCGGCGTAGACGATACGCGGATCGAGACCGTTGTTTTGAGGAGTACGGGAACCGCCGCGTCCACGACTGGAACTGCTGCGGCCGCCTCCCTGAGGCATACGACCACGATTGCTGTCGGAACGGCCGCGATAGCCACCCTGGCCCTGAAGGCTGCGCTGACCCGAGCGGGGCGCAAGTTCACCGCGGCCTTGATAGCCACGCTGGCCCGCACGCGGAGCCGAAGAGCGCTGGCCATACGGCTGTGATTGAGAGCGAAGACGCGGCGTCACCTGCGTGGCATCGGCGTCCGCATAGCCGCCGAGAGCACGACCGGCAGAGACACCACGGTAGCCACGATCGGAATAGCCGCCATCTCCGTAGCCGACACGGGGATCGCGCACCACACCGCGGGCAGCGGGAAGCGCACGATCGTCGGGCATAGGCGTGCTGCGGAAACGATCGCGCTGAGAACGGATTTCCTCACTGGACCCCGTCTCGGTAATATAGCCAGCCTGCTGCGGACGCTGACCATAACGCGTTGAGCGACCACCCTGAACCATCAGGAAGCGCCCGTTATCGACAGAGGAACGCGAATTGACGTAGCCGGCGGCGTCCTGAAAACGACCGCCCTGCTGCGACGTCTCGCGTTCGTATGCCATCAGGTCGTCAAAGTAGGCATTGACGACCTCGCGCGGATTGAGGCCCAAAAAACGAGCATAGCTCGAAATCATGCCCTGCGCATAGCCGCGCGGCGGCATCGAAGCAAAGTTACCGGTCTCGAAAAACTCGATGATCTGCGGCCTGATTTTGATGGTGTTGGCGACCTGCTGAATGGAAAGGCCCATTCGGCGACGCTGCTCGAGCAGCATGTCACCAAAGCGTGCAGCCATCAGAATCCTCCAAACTCACGATCTTCACGTGCCATCTCGGCGTCGACAGATTCCAGCGCGGCAAGCCCCTCCTCGTCCAACAGGACCTCGCGCGGCTTGGAACCGTCGGGCGGGCCGACGACACCCTTTTCTTCCAGCATGTCCATAATACGCCCGGCACGCGCATAGCCAACCTTCAGACGACGTTGCAGGCCAGATGTGGAGCCAAGCTGCGATTCCACCACAATATGGGCGGCTTCCCAAATGAGTGGATCATCGTCTTGCGGCTCGGCTACTCCGGTGCGGACAATGCCTCCGCCACCCGCCATGGACATGGAAGCGGGCGCCACGGCAGACAGGATCTCCTCGTGGTAGTCTGGCTCACTCTGCGACTTGACGAACTCGACAATCTCGTTGATCTCATCATCCGAGACAAAGCAGCCCTGGATACGGCGGGGCTTGCCCCAGTCGACCTTGGAGAACAACATGTCGCCCAAACCGGTGAGCTTCTCGGCGCCCATCTGGTCGATGATGACGCGCGAGTCGATGCCCGTGGCGACGTTAAAGGCGATGCGGTTGGTGATGTTAGCCTTGATGAGGCCCGTCACCACGTTGGAGCTGGGGCGCTGCGTGGCCACGATAAGATGAATACCGGCGGCACGGCCCAGCTGTGCAATACGCACGATCGAGGCCTCGACATCCTTACCGGCGACCATCATCAGGTCCGAAAGCTCGTCGATGATGATGACCAGGTAGGGCATCTTTTGCGGCGGGTTGTCGTAATGCTCAAACTCGCCGGCGGCCTGCTTTTCATTGTAGGTCGAGATCTTACGCACGTTGAGACGCTCGAAAACCTTCAGGCGACGCTCCATCTCGGACACAGCCCATTGCAGAGCGCTCGCGGCCTGCTTAGGCTCGGTCACCACGGGCACATAGAGATGCGGCAGACCGTTATAGCCCGCAAGCTCGACGCGCTTGGGGTCGACCATAATCAGGCGAACGTCCTCGGGAAGGGCGCGCATGAGCAAGGTCGTGATGATGGAGTTGATCATCACCGACTTACCAGAACCAGTCGTACCGGCGATCAACAGGTGAGGCATCTTGGCGAGGTCGGCGACGACCGGCGTGCCCTCGGCGTCACGGCCGATAGCGAGCTCGAGCGGACCGCCCTTCACATAGGGCAGCACGTCGCCCAGATTGACGTTCTGGCGCTTGCGGTTGGGAATCTCGATGCCCACGAGCGAGGTGCCGGGGATCGGGGCAAAGATACGCACCGACTGGGCAGCGAGCGAAAGCGCGATATCGTCCTCGAGGCTCGAGATTTTGCTCACACGCTCGCCCTCACCGGGCTGCAGCTTAAAGGTCGTCACCGTGGGGCCGGCGATCCAGCCGACCACGCGGGCACTGCGGCCAAACTCAAGCAAGGTGGATTGCAGTGACTCAGCGGTCTGCTCCAGCTCCTTGTCCGAAGACGCGGCAGAAGCCGACTGCGGGTTGGCATGCAGGATTTCGAGCGGCGGAAGCTTGAGGCCGTCCTCTTCTTCGCCCTCGGCGTCAGTTGCGGTGTCGCTCGCTCCCCCATTGTCAGCCGCAGCAGGAGCGGCAGAGGCCGTAGAGGTTGAGGCGTCAGCGACCTTGGGGTGCTTCAGGAAGTCGGGGATCTGGGGGGCGGCCGAGACGGGATTCACGGAAAACGGCGGCTCGGACTCGTCAACCTTGTCCGGATCGTCCTCCATCGAAAGCTGTCCGGTGACCTGGCCGCGCTTTGCATGGCGACGCGGCAGCAAAGTTGTCTTTGCGGTCTCAATCGGAGCCTCGTCGTCCTCGTCATCGCCCTCGGTGAGCTCAATCTCGCTATCGGACCAAGACGGGTCGGGCTCACTCGTATTGAGCTTGGGAACCGTCTTGCCCTTCTTGGCATGACGGCGCGGCAGCAGCGTGGTCTTGGCCCGCTCGGCTTCAACTGACTCGGATACGTCGACAAACGGGTCATCGTCCTCGTCGTCATCCAAAACCGGGTCGACATCGCCACCCATGACCGTGGTCACCGCGGCGTCAGTCCCCTTCTGGCGCAAAATGCTCAGGTGCGGACGAGCGACGCCGGGAACAGACAGGGCCTCTTCATCGCCCCACGGGCTCGCATTGACATCGGCACGTCGACGCTCGGCAAAATCGGCAGCGCGATCGCGTGCGGAGCGCAAAACGCCACCCACCGAAAAGCCGATAATGACCAAACCAACGACGACAAGCCCCAGCAGGACAACCATGGCGATAGGTTTACCCAAGGCGTTTTGCAAGGCACTTGCGATAAAGGCGCCAATGTAGCCGCCCGACACGGAAAGGTTCTGCGGCGTAAACATAAGGTCGCACGAATCGCTCGTGCCCGGCACCATCAGCGAAAGAATGGAGACGACGGCGATAAAGACCAAGGCGCCGCCCGCAACAGAGCGCACGTTGAGCGGCGAGTCCTCACCCAAAAAGAGCGTGGCGGCAAACAGCAAGATGACGATCGGCAGCACGTAGGCGCCCAGACCAAAGCCCAGGTGGTAGAAACCGGCAACCGCAGCCGTCACGGGCGCTGTTGCCGGAGAGATCACGGCAATGAAGGACGCGATCGCCAAAACGGCGATGACCACACCGGCGATATCGCGATTGGCCGAAGGCTCGACCAGGGGCTCAAACTCATCAAACTCGGACTCGTGGCCCTTATTGGCACGCAGATGGGAACCGGCACCCTTAGCAGATGCCGGTTGGTTATTGGCCTTATTGCCTTTGGCGTTTTTTGCAGATCCGCGCGCCAAACTAAACCTCCATGACGACCGGGATGATCATCGGACGGGTGCGCGTACGGCTCCAGATAAAGTTAGAGAGCGAATCGCGCACGGCCTTGCGAATGGCATCGGAACCGCTGCTGGTAAAGCTAAACTTACCCTTCTCGATCGTCTTCATAATGGACGCGGAGGCATCCTCGGAGAACTGGTCGTCGATGGCAAACGAGACGCCGCGGCCCGAGAACTCGATGGCCTCGATCTTCTTGTGTTTGAGGGAGACAATGGCAACGGCCGTGACCATACCGTCGTTGGCGAGCTTCTGGCGATCGCGCAGGACGATGGGGTCGGTATCGCCGATACGCAGGCCGTCGACGTAAACGACACCGGACTCGACGGGCGTACCGCGCTTGACGATACCACCGCGCATCTCGAGCGTGTCGCCGTTATCGAGGATAAAGATATGATCGTCCTTGATGCCCATCTTGCGGGCCAGCTGCGCATGGGCGCGCAGATGCACGGCCTCACCGTGAACCGGCATAAAGTACGTGGGCTTGGCCATGGCCATCAGGAGCTTGAGCTCCTCCTGGCTACCGTGACCCGAGACGTGGACGAGAGCGCGGTTCTTATCCCACACGTCGCAGCCGAGCTTGGCCAGGCTGTTGACGACCTGCTGGACGGCCTTCTCGTTGCCAGGAACGGGAGTTGCCGAAAGGATAACGGTATCGCCCTCGTGGATGGAGAGCGTCTTGTGCTCGCCATTGGCCATGCGGGACAGGGCCGACAGCGGCTCGCCCTGCGAACCGGTGCACATGACGACAATCTTGTCGTCAGGCAGGTTATCAATATCGAAGGCATCGATGATATCGGCATCATCGATGTTGAGATAACCGAGCTCGCGCGCCACGCGGGTGTTCGTGAGCATGGAGCGACCGGTCACAACGACCTTACGGCCGCACTTGCGGGCGGCATCGCAGATCTGCTGCAAACGATGGATGTGGCTCGAGAACGATGCGACGAACACGCGACCCGGGGCGTTCTTGATGGCGTGCAGCAGGTTGGGACCAACCTCGGCCTCGGACTTGGTAAAGCCGGGAACCGTGGCATTAGTGGAGTCGGAAAGCAGCAGGTCGATGCCCTGCTTGGCAAAGCGGCTGATAGCGGCATAGTCGGGCGTAACGCCATCGATGGGCGTCTGGTCGAGCTTAAAGTCGCCGGTGTGCATAACGGTGCCCTGATTGGTGCGGATGAACACGCCCAGAGCGCCGGGGATGGAGTGCGTCATCGAGAAGAAGTCGAGCGAGATGCCGCCGAGGTTGACATGGCTGCCGCCCTTGACCTCGCGGAACTTGGGTGCGCGGATGCGGAACTCAGAAAGCTTGCCCTCGATAAAGCCAAGCGTCAGCTTGCTCGAGAAGATGGGCACCTTATTGTTGAGGTCCTGCAGCAGATACGGAAGCGAACCGGTGTGGTCCTCGTGGCCGTGAGTGACGACGATACCGCGGAGCTTCTCCTCGTTCTCCAGAACATAGGTGTAGTCGGGAAGCACCAGGTCGATACCAGGCTGGGAGTCATCCGGGAACATGAGGCCGGCGTCGACGAGCACCATGTCGTCGCCGCACTCGAAGACCGTCATATTCTTGCCGATGCCGTCAAGGCCGCCAAGCGGGATGATCTTCAAGGGAGATGATTTTTTAGCTGCCATAGGTTCGTGTGGTTTCCTTTCTTCGAAACGGGTCTGGAACAACCGACGGGGCGCTTCTGGCAAACCGACCGCCGGGAACATACAAACATGCATCGCAGAGTCGATGCAATAACCACAGTATGATACCCATTTGCCCACCAACAGACCACCCATGCATGAAAGCCCCATCTGCACTGGTCTATCCCGCCGGTCTGGTCTCAGCGGGCCCGGCACGGGCTAAGTTTCCTGCTCTACAGTCCTGCGCAAGACGGAAAGCACATTAAGTGCTTTCCTTTGCGTGCGGAACTCGCGATAAACTTAGCCCGTGCCGGGCCCGCTGAGACCAGACCTACCAAAAAAGGACAGCTTTATTTTGGTCGGTTTTATCTGGGGCAATGACGCGCATGCGATTGTCAAAAGATCTGAATTCAAATAACTGAATAGACTGTCTGACAAAATCGCAACCCGCACCAACCAGACCTTTTGCTGTTCCCGGCGGGGGCCGCGGGTAAAGTTTATCGCGAGTTCCGCACGAACAGGAGGCCACTTAATGTGGCCTCCGTCGTGAGCAGGACTGTAGAGCAGGAAACTTTACCCGCGGCCCCCGCCGGGAACAGCAAAAGGGCGACCCCTGTCCGGAGTCGCCCTTGTTGAGCTGCTTATGTGTAGCTGTTACTCGGCGTCGTGGTGACGGCGGGGCTTGCGACCTCCGTTGTCGCCGGGACGGCGCGGACGGTCGTTGCGCTCGGAGCGCTCGCGACGAGGACGCTCACGGCGCTGGAAGTGCTCGCCATCGCCCTCGGTGGCACCCTCGGCGCGAGCCGGGGCCTCGGGCTTATCCAGACGGTCGAGCGAGATCTTACCGCGATCGTCGACCTCGATGACGACGACCTTGACCTCGTCGCCCACGTTAAGGACATCCTCGACCTTCTCCACGCGGCCCTTGGCGACGCGGGAGATGTGCAGCAGGCCGTCCTTGCCGGGCAGCAGGTTGACGAAGGCGCCGAAGGGCTGGATGGAGACCACGCGACCGGTGTACTCCTCGCCCGGCTCGGGAACCTTGATGATGAGCTTGATGCGCTCGACAGCCTGGTCGACGGACTCGCCGGTGCCGCCGACAAAGACGGTGCCGTCCTCCTGGATGTCGACCGAGGCACCGGTCTCGTCCTGGATGCCGCGGATGACCTTACCACCAGAACCGATAACGTCGCGGATCTTGTCGGTCGGAACCTGGATGGAGACGATGCGCGGAGCGGTGCTGCGCGTGGTGTGGCGCGGCTCCGGGGATCACATCGAGCATCTTCTGCAGGATGAAGGCGCGACCCTCCTTGGCCTGCTGCAGGGCGCGGGCCAAGATGTCGAAGGTAAGACCGGTGGCCTTGTTGTCCATCTGCAGGGCGGTGATGCCCTCGGTGGTGCCGGTGACCTTAAAGTCCATGTCGCCCAGGAAGTCCTCGAGACCCTGGATATCGGACAGGACCACGGTCTTGCCCTCCTCCTGGATCAGGCCCATGGCGATACCGGAGACCGGGCGCTTAATAGGCACGCCGCCGTCCATAAGGGCGAGCGTGGAGCCGCAGGTCGAAGCCATCGAAGAGGAGCCGTTGGACTCCATGACCTCGGAGACCACGCGAATAGCGTAGGGGAACTCGTTCTCGTCGGGGAGCACCGGGAGCAGGGCGCGCTCGGCCAGGTTGCCGTGGCCGATCTCGCGGCGCTTGGGGCTGCCCATGCGGCCAGTCTCGCCGGTGCAGAACGGCGGGAAGTTGTAGTGGTGCATATAGCGCTTGCCCTCGGTGGGCTCGATGGTATCCAGACGCTGACCCTCGTTGAGCATACCGAGCGACAGGACGGAAAGCACCTGGGTCTGGCCACGCTGGAACAGACCGGAGCCGTGAACGAGCGGCAGGTAGTTATCCTTCACCATGATGGGGCGAATCTCATCGGCGGCACGGCCGTCGACGCGCTCGCCGGTCTCGACGACCATGGTGCGCATAGCCTTCTTCTCGAGCTTCTTGAGCGCCACGGGGATCTCGCGCTCCCAAGCGGCCTGCTCCTCCTCGGTGAACTCGGCACGGATGGACTCCTTCAGAGCCTCGACCTTACCGATACGGGAGAGCTTGTCGGCATCGCGAAGGGCGGCGGCCATCTCGTCGTAGTGGGCGAAGATGCGCTCCTGGACCTCCTCGACGGGCTGGTCGAGCGGGTACTCCTTCTTGACGATGGCGCCATTGACCTGCTCCCACTCGGCAACGAACTCGTCCTGGGCCTGGCAGAAGGCGGCAAGGGCCTCCTGGCCAAACTTCATGGCGGCGAGCATGTCGTCCTCGGAGATCTCCTCGGCGCCGGCCTCGACCATCGAGATGAAGTCGGCAGAGCCGCCCAGCTCCAGGTCCAGGTCGGAGTTCTCGCGCTCCTCGTAGGTGGGGTTGACGATAAACTCGCCGGTCTCCACGTTACGGCCGATGCGCACGCAGGCAAGCGGGCCCTCGAAGGGCACGCCGCCGAGCGTCATGGCCAGGGAGGCACCCATGACGTTGATGACGTCAAAGGGGTTGACCTGGTCGGCGACGAGCGAGGTAGCGACGATGTGTACCTCGTTGCGGAAGCCGTCCGGGAAGCTCGGGCGAATCGGACGGTCGATCATGCGCGCGGTGAGCGTGGCCTTCTCACTGGGACGGCCCTCACGCTTGAGGTAGCCACCCGGGATGCGGCCGGCGGCGTACATCTTCTCGTTGAAGTCGACGGTCAGCGGGAAGAAGTCGTAGTTCTTGCGCTCCTTGGAGACGACCACGGTGTCGAGCATCGTGGTGTCGCCCTGCTTGACCAGGCAGGCGCCGGTGGCCTGCTTGGCAAGCTCGCCCGACTCAAAGGTGTAGGTCTTGCCGTACAGCTCAAAGGTCTTGGATACGAGTGTCATTGTTCTCCTTTACCCCGCAGGCCCCTTGCCTGCAGGCTCCTCATGTGACGCGGGCCCCCTGCCCCCGCCACGCTTCAGAGCGTGATTGTTCACGCCCTTACACAAAAAGAGCGCCCCGCTGCGCAGGACGCTCCTTGCATGTACAAATCCTTACTGGATGTTGTCGCGGATGCCCAGAGCCTTGATGAGCTCACGATACTCGACGATGTCGTTCTTCTTGATGTAGGAGAGAAGACGACGACGACGGCCGACGAGCATGAGCAGACCACGACGGGTGTGGAAGTCCTTCTGGTGGGACTTCATGTGCTCGGTCAGCTCCTTGATGCGCTCGGTCAGGATGGCGACCTGAACCTTGGGGTTGCCGGTGTCGACCGGGGTGTTACCGAACTGGGCAGTCAGCTCCGCCTTGCGCTCTTTGGAAACAGTCATTGTTTCACCTTTCGTTTCTTGTCGCCCGCGGGCGACGCTATTCGCCTCGGACTGGGAAGCCGCCGGTGGAGCGAGCATCCAAGGTCGAGGTACCAACAGGTCGGTATGTTACCACAAGCAGCCCGCGCCTGCGCATCATCACCGACCCAACATGAATTCCATCGCACGGAGACGTTGATCAGTGTGCGTCGCAGCCCACACGTGCGAAAGCCCCAGCAAAAAGGCAGCGGTATGGGGGTCGACCCTCTCGGCCATAAGCGCATCGAAGGTCATGGACATAAGGGCGCGCAGCCATGCGACCTCACCGGTCGACACCAGCTCGGCACCGGGCACGCTCGACGCGCACGACCCGCACATGAGGCCGCCCGCCTGGGGCGAAAAATACGACAGCATCGGGTCTCCGCACAGCACGCATGCCGAAAAATCGGGTCGGTAGCCAACGTGCGACAGCAATTTAAAGACAAAGGCCGCCACGAGCAGGTCCATATGTGCCGCGTCGAGCCCGCTGCCGACAAGTGTGAGCGCCCGCTGCGTGATGGCAAAGGTAAACGGGTCCTCGGCGTCCTCGAACGAGCACACGCGCGCGACCTCGGCGATCGCGCTTGCGGCGCATGTCATCTCGTAATCGGGAGCAGCGCCGAGCGGCGCCTCCATAAGCTCGGCCTGGGAAACCACGTCGAGCGACCGTCCATGCGCAAGCAGCAGATCAACGGTACAGAACATCTCGCAGCGCGCAGCCAGGCGTCCACCGGGTTTGCGGGCGCCCTTTGCCACGGCACGAACCTGCCGACCCCGCTCGTCAAGCATCGTCAGGATCAGGTCCGTCTCTTTGAGCTTCGTCTTATCGAGCACGAGCACTTTCGTGCGATATGTACGAGAACCTGCCATTCGCGCCGCGTGTCCCTAATCCTCGGCGTTATAGCCAAAGCGGCGAATCTGGGCCTCGTCGTCACGCCAGCCGGCCTTGGCCTTCACGTCCAGCTCCAAAAAGACCTGGGTGCCAAAGATGCGCTCAAGGTCGCGACGGGCGTCGATGCCGATATGTTTGATCATCTCGCCGCCCTTGCCGATGATGATGCCCTTTTGGCCCTCGCGCTCGACGTAAATGGTGGCGTGCACGCGCAGCACCTTCTTGGTCTGCTCAAGCGCATCGCAAATCACGCCCACGGAGTGCGGGATCTCATCACGGGTGCGGCGCAAGACCTTCTCGCGCACAAACTCGGCAACGAGCGTCTCATCGGAAGCGTCGGTACCCATGTCCTCGGGGAACCAACGCGGACCCTCGGGCAAAAAGTGCGCAACGGTCTCGATGAAGGCATCGACGTTAAAGTTCTTGACCGACGACGTCACGATCTCGTCGTCATATTCCATGAGCTCGTGGGCAGCCTTAAGCTGCTCCATGACCTGTGCGGGGTCGGCCTCGTCGGCCTTGGTGAGCACCAGGACCTTCTTGCAGCGAGCATTCTTGACGCGTTCGGCAACCCAGGCGTCTCCCCTGCCGATAGGCTTAGTGGCATCGATCAAAAATCGCGACGACGTCAACATCGTTCAGCTCGAACAGCGCGCTCTTGTTGAGCTCGGACCCCAGGCCATCCTTGGGCTTGTGGATACCCGGGGTATCGACAAAGACCAGCTGGTAGCCGGGGCGGTTGACGACGGCGCGCATACGGCGGCGGGTCGTTTGGGCCACCGGCGAGGTGATGGCAACCTTTTTGCCATAGCAGGCATTGAGCAGCGTGGACTTGCCGGCGTTGGGACGACCGACCAGGGCGACGAAGCCGCTGCGGAACCCGGGCTCAACGTCGCCAAAGCCCATGGGGGCATCATCCTCGTCACACAGGGCGTCGAGTTCTTCGTCGCTCATGCCCTCAAACGGGTCGAACTCCTCGACTTCCTCATAGGCCTCGGTCGCCTTAGCATCCGGGGACTCGTCGTCCAAAATCTCATCGGTAGGCTGCATATTGTCGGACATGGGAATCCCTTTCTAAATAAAGCCGAGCGCGTGGGCAAATACCAGCAAGCCCACAATCGCGGCGGTGATTGAAAGTACGTATACCGAGGCGGCGGCGATGTCCTTGGCGCGTTTTGCCAGCGGATGGAGCTCCTGGGTCGCCAGATCGACAATCGCCTCCATGGCGGTGTTGCACAGCTCGCCGTGAATCACCAGGCCGCAGCAGATGATAATCGTAGCCCACTCGGCAATGTCGAGCCCCACAATGCAGCCGGCAATGACAGTGCACACGCCCGCCACGAGCATGACCTTAATGTTGCGCTCGGTCTTGACGGCGGTGACGAAGCCCTCCATGGCGTAGGAGAACGACTTTAAAAAGGACAGATGGTCCTTGTTCGATCCGGGAATCATAAACGGCTCCTAGTCGTGGACATGATTGGTGATGGGGCCGACGTGAACGAGTTTGGGGTCCTCGCCGCGCTCGAGCGCCAGATCGCGCAGGATAGCGTCCTCGCGGGCCTCCATGACCTCGGCCTCGTCGTCCTCGATATGGTCATACCCCAGCAGGTGCAGCATGCCATGCACGAGCATCAGGCGGCACTCGTCGGCAGGGCTATTGCCAAAGCCGGGGGCCTGACGGGCAATGACCTGCGGGGCCAAGATGATATCGCCGAGCTCGAGCGTCTCGTCGGCGGGAATATCCTCGTCAAAGGCCGAGTCGCATTCAAACGAGAGGACATCGGTGGTGCGGTCGATGCCACGCCACTCGTGGTTGAGCTCGTGCATCTCGTCCTCATCGACATACGAAAGAGAAATCTCGACTTCACGCTCAACGCCCTCGGCGGCAAGCACAACCTCGCAGATGTGCTCTACCTCCTGCGAGTCGAGCAGCGTATCGAGCTCGGCATCGTTGCTGATCAATACACTCAACGGGACTCCTTTCGATCGCGCGAGCGCTGCTCGCGCACGCCATCATAAGCATCATATGCCTCAACGATACGACCTACCAGGGCATGGCGCACCACGTCGGCGCGCTCCAGGTGTGCAAACGCCACATCGTCGACACGGCCCAAAATCTTCTCGACATCCGCCAAGCCACCACGACGACCCACCAGGTCGCGCTGGCTGAGGTCGCCGGTAATCACGAACTTTGAGTTGAATCCAAGTCGTGTCAGGAACATCTTCATCTGCTCGGGCGTGGTATTTTGCGCTTCGTCGAGCACCACGAAGGCATCGCTCAGCGTACGACCGCGCATATAGGCAAGCGGGGCGATCTCGATCACGCCGCGCTCCATAAGCTCATCGGTGCGCTCGCGATCCATCATGTCAAAAAGGGGCGTCGTAGAGCGGACGCATGTACGGATCGATCTTTTCCTCGAGGGTGCCGGGCAAAAAGCCCAGGTTCTCCCCTGCTTCGACAACCGGACGCGTCAAGATCAAACGGCCCACCTCGTGGCGCTTGAGCGCGGCAACGGCGAGCGCCATGGCCAGATAAGTCTTACCGGTACCGGCTGGACCCAGGCCAAACGTGATGGTATGCGAGCGGATGGCATCCACATAGCGCTTTTGCCCGAGCGTCTTGGGGCGAATGACGCGGCCGCGATACGAAAGCAGCACGTCATCGCGAAGCGACGTAGCCTCGTGCTCACCGTCGCGCAAGACGGCCAGGCAGCGAGAGACATCGTCGGCAGACAGGGTACGACCGGCCGCCGCCTCGCGAAAAGCGTGTTCGAAAAAACGCGCCACGAGTTCGACCTCGTCCGGGTCACCGCTCACGGCGATGCTATCGCCACGGGCGACCACGTGAGCGCGAACCAAACTCTCGAGCGCACGAAGGACGCCGTCGCCGGCGCCCAAAACACGCGAGGGATCAACTCCCTCGGGAACGGTAAGTCTAATCTTCGAGGCTTCCATGGACCTCCCTGCGCGCATGGACCAAGCCGGAATCATCGACTCCGATGATAGCAACATCGAGCAGGCACGGGGCTGTAAGTCCACAGGTATCGTCAAGACGGGCATGATGGAACGAACCGAGCGTCAGGTTGTCACCATACTCGAGCACGGCACGCTCGACAGTGCCCACGCGACGACGAGCATCGGCAATAGCGAGCTCCTGCGCCGTGTCTCGCATACGACGGCTGCGCTCGGCCATAACCTCGGGCGGCACCTGGTCGGGCATGTCGGCAGCAAGGGTACCGGGACGCTTGCTGTAGCGGAACACGTGCATACGCGAGAAACCCACACGGCGGCACAGCGCCAGCGACTCCTCGAACTCCTCGTCCGTCTCACCAGGAAAACCGACGATGACATCGCACGAAAGAGACGCCTGGGGCAAGTTGGCGCGAATCATACGCACCGTGTCCTCAAAGGCCTCCGCGCTATAGGGACGACCCATGCGATGCAGGGTCGCCGTACAGCCGGACTGCACGGGCAGGTGCAAAAACGGGGCGATACGCTGCGGATAGCGCGCCATAACCTTAAGCAGGCGCTCAGAGATATCCATGGGCTCGACCGAGGAAATGCGCACATGCGCAATAGTCGTGCGCTCCATGATGGCCTCGAGCAGCTCATCGATTTCGACATGCTCGTCGGTCGCGCTCTTGCCATCGTAGGCACCCAGGTTCACACCGGTCAGCACCACCTCGGGCACGCCGGCCTCCTGGGCCTCGCGAACTTGTTCAAGCACGGACTCGACGGGCACGGAGCGCTCGGGGCCGCGCGCCTTCCACACAATGCAATAGGTGCAGCGATGGTTGCAGCCGTCCTGGATCTTCACGCCCAGGCGAGAGCGACCGAGCGCATCGACCACCTCGCCATCGCTGCAGGCGGGAACGCTATCGGACTCAACGCCCAGCACCTCGCAGACACGTTCGGCGACATCAATCTTGGACGGCTCGGCGATCACGCGATCCGAGAGCTCCAACAGCTCATCGGGATGCAAATTGACCACGCAACCGGTCACGAGCACATAAGGCTCGTTTGGATGGGCCAGCGCATGACGGACGGCCTTGCGGGTCTTAGCCTCGGCCTCGCCCGTCACGGCACAGGTATTGATTACGATCAGATCGGCATCCTGGGGCTCCACAATAGCAAAGCCCAGGCGCATAAGATCGGCAGTGATACGGTCAGACTCAACCCGGTTGACGCGGCAGCCGAGGTTGACAACAGAGATATGGGGTGCGAGCACGCGGGCTCCTTAATCGAGGATGTCGTCGAGGGCACTCTTGATGCGATCGGTAACCGATTTCTTGCCGGGAGCGACGTCGTCGCCGGACTCGGCGGCGAAGGCCTCGAGCAGGTCGCGCTGCTTGGCCGAAAGGCTCGTGGGAACGAGCACGCGCAGCTGAACGACCAGGCGGCCACGCGAGCCGCCACCGCCAATGCGGGGCATGCCGAAGTTACCGACGCTCACGGTGTCGCCGTACTGCGTGCCGGCGGGGACCGTGACCTTAACGACCTCGTCAGGCATAATGCCCTCGACCTCGATCTCGCAGCCGAGAGCCGCCTGCGCAATCGAGATATCGCTCACGAGGTACAGGTCGTCGCCGTTGCGCTTAAAGCGCTCGTGGTCGGCGACGCGAACGTTGACGATCAGGTCGCCCGAGGGCTCGCCGCGAAGGCCGGCCTCGCCAAAGCCGCTCACGCGCAGCTGGCGGCCGGTCGAAACGCCGGCGGGAATATCGATGTCGATCTTTTCGTGGGAAGGCGTGCGGCCCTGACCATCGCAGGTCTCGCAGGGATGATCGATGACCGTGCCCTCGCCGTGGCAGTCGGGGCAAGGCGAAGAGGACTGGACCTGGCCCAAGAACGAACGCTGGACCGTCGTGACATAGCCCGTGCCGTGGCAACGGCTGCACTGCTTTTCCTGTGCACCCTCGGCCCTACCGGTACCGTTGCAGTCCTCGCAAGGAGCAAGGCGATCATAGCTGATCGTCTTTTTGCAGCCGAGCGCCGCCTCCTCGAGCGTCACCGAAAGCGAGATGGCCATGTCACGTCCGCGACGACGCTCACGACGGCTGCGGGCACCACCACCGGCACCGCCGCCAAAAAACGACGAGAACAGGTCGTCCATGCCCATGCCACCAAAGATATCGTTGATGTCGACATAGCCCGAACCACCAGGGCCGTCCGCGGTGCCGTAGCGGTCGTAGTTTGCACGCTTCTGCTCATCGGAAAGAACGGAATATGCCTCGTTGAGCTCTTTGAACTTGGCCTCGGCCTCGGGGTCGTCCGAAACGTCCGGGTGTACGGTACGGGCCTTCTTTAGAAACGCGCGCTTAATCGTCCGCGCGTCGGCATCCTTTTCGACGCCAAGTACCTCGTAGTAATCCCTATTTTCCGACACGACCGAATCCTTCCGACTTTCATTATTGTCACAGTGCGTCCTATACCCAAGCTGGGGCGGCCGCAAACAGAGGGTTTGATGTTAGTACATTCCGTACGGCGAAAGCATGGCACGCTGCGAGCAGCTCGCAAACCAAACCGACACGAGTGCGAACATGAAGCCGTTGGCAAAACCGTTGGCAAACTGCATCGCGCCGCGTTTCCACCACAGCAGGCTGCGATGAAGCACGCCGTCCGAGAGCACCATGAACAGGCCCATGGCAAACGGAATAAAGCACATCATGGCAAAGGCCGAGAACACGCCCGAGATGGCCGACAGCACCAAAAACGGCGCCACAATGCCCATCAGGTAAAAGCCAGTACGAGCTTTGCCTTCCAAGCGCTCGGCCTCAACATGGGCGCGGCCGACCAGGTCGCCGCCCGCGGCACCGTTAGTGCCTGCGTGGCCCATGCCGCTAATGCGGACCTCGTCGCCATCGTGCGTGCCGGCAGGAAACTCAATCGTCTGCTCGGAGGTCACACGGGTTCGCCCGCTGCCACCGCAATCGGGGCAGGGGTCGGCCACGACCTTACCGGAACCGCCGCACTCGGGGCAGACCGACTGGAACGTGCCCGCACCAAACAGGAAGGACAGGTCGACGTCGATGTGGCCGCGGCCACCGCAGCTCGGACAGGTGTGGGCATGCTCTGAAGAAACGGAGCCCGATCCGCCACAATGCCCGCAGGTGTCAAAGCGGGTATATCGAACGGTCTTGTGGGCACCGCTCTTGGCCTCCTTGGCGTCGAGCTTGATATCGACGACCACGTTGGCGCCACTCTCGGGGTTGTAGGCCGCCTGGCCGCGACGGGGCTGGCCCCAGGCGCCTCCGAAGGGGAAACCGCCGTCAAAGGGATTGCCGTAACCGGCGCTGCCGGCATAACCGCCGCCATAGGGCGAAGCCGTCGGTGCACCGGCAAAGGGATTGCCCGACCGCATGGCGTCGTAACGCGCACGCTTCTGCTCGTCCGAGAGCACGGCGTAGGCCTCGGAAACCTCTTTAAACTTCTCCTCGGCATCCGGCTCTTTATTGACGTCCGGATGGAGCTTGCGGGCCTTTTGCTGGAAGGCCTTCTGTATATCACGCGAGGTGGCGTCCTTGGAGACACCCAAAATCTCGTAGTAATCTTTTTCGTTCATCGTCGCCATGCGCGGCAACCTCCTGCTCACAGCAGCGTATATATTGCGGTAATTCTACCCGAGCGGCCTAAGCTAGACCCCAAAACAGCTCGAACAGCACATTTCCATCGAGCCAGCCCAAGTGGGTGGGCGCTAAACGGGCGTGGGCACGACCTGCGATAACGTCTTTCGAGGCGACGCACCCCGCATGCCCCTCGACATAATCGGGCACCCAAGTGGCAAGACCCAACTCGAGCGCACGGTCACAGGCCGCCACCAGCTCGTCTGCAGCGATCACGCTTGCCGAGCGAACCAACAGATCGGGCCCAATGCCACGCGTCATGCGGCAGGCGAGCATCAAATCCTCGGCCGCAGCCTCGCGCTGCGACAGATACTCGGCATCAAACGTCGTCGCGGCGTCGTCGCGTTGCACCAAGCGCACGCGATACGCATCGCCGCGAGCAGGCACGTCGGGAAACAGCCCGGCCAAGCGATCGAAATCCTCGGCGTCGAGCATACCGGCGGCAGAGCGGCCCAAGCCCAGATAGCCCCGTCCTGTCCAATAGGCAATGTTGTGGGCACACTCATGTCCGTCGAGCGCGTAGCTTGCCACCTCATACGGGTGATAGCCGGCCGCACCCAGGCACTCACGCGCCGCGTCCATGCACGCAGCCTGAAAATCCTCGTCGGGCTCGAGCGACTCGTCGCGACACGCCATGTGGTAGAGCGGCGTGCCCTTCTCGAGCGTGAGCGGGTACACCGACACATGATGCGGCGCCGCCGCCAGCACGCCATCGAGCGTGCGTTGCCAGCTTACGGCGGTCTGCCCGGGAAGTCCGCACATCAGGTCGCAGGACACATCGAGCCCAGCGTCCTTAACCGTCGTGATGGCAGCGAGCGCCCGATCGGCATCGTGAATACGGCCAATCGCAGCAAGCTCGGCGTTGTCAAGGGTTTGAACTCCCAGAGAGACGCGTGTGACACCGACCTTGGCAAGCGCAGTGGCAAGCCCGGCGGTCAACGACTCGGGATTGGCCTCGCAGGTAAACTCAACGGGCTTGCACCACATGCAAATACGCCGGGCAAGCTCCACCAGACGCTCTCCTGCCAGCGACGGCGTACCGCCGCCAACATAGACGGTGCGGACCTGCGCAAGCGCGCCTGCGTCGCCAAAGGCATCGAGGCGCGCATACAGTTGCTCAAAATAGAAATCGAGCGCAGCACTCAGGTCGCACGAAGCAAAACTGCGTGAGTCAAAGTCGCAGTATCGGCACTTTTGGGCGCAAAACGGCACGTGGACGTACAGCGCGGTAACGGCCACCGTTAGGCCTCCAGCGGATGAGCGGGCACCGACTCGCCGGCGGCAAGCGCGGCCTCGCAGGCCACCACATCGCGCTCGATATCATCGACCAATGCCATGAACTCCTCGTATGTGGAGCAGCGCACCACCTGCGCGCGCCAGGCGGCGGCATGGGGCATGCCCTTAAGATACCAGCTCGCGTACGTGCGGGCACGTGACATAAGCGGCAACAGCTCATGCGTGAGCGTCAGGTGCTCGCGCAGGGCATCCAGGCGCTCGACCGAGCTACGCACCGGTACTGGCGTGCCATCGAGTGCAAGGGCTCGAGCATCACCGAACACCCAGGGGTTGCCATAGATACCGCGCGCGATAAACACGGCACTGGCGCCCGAGTTGCGCAGGCGTTCCGCCGCATCCTCGGCGCAGAACACATCGCCCGAACCGATAACGGGAATCTCGACGGCGTCGGCCACCTCATCGACGACCGACCAATCGGCCTGGCCCGTATAGAGCTGCGTGGCACAGCGGCCGTGCACCGCCACCGCAGCTGCCCCTGCCCCCTCGAGCATCTGGGCAAACGTCGCGGCATTGCGGTCTTCGGCGTAAAAGCCCTTGCGAATCTTCACGGTCACGGGAACATGCGCCGCGCCCACCGCTGCCTCGACAATCCGCTCGGCCAGGTCGGGCGTACGCATAAGCGCCGAGCCCTCGCCCTTGGTAACGACCTTGCGAGCCGGACAGGCCATGTTGATATCAATCAATGACAGGCGATCGCCCACGCGTTCCTCGACGGCAGCGACGGCACCCGCAAACTGATCGGGCTTGGAACCAAAGAGCTGCACGCAGATCTGCTGCTCCTCGTCGGCCGGCAACACCAGGCGCCACGTCTTGTTGCTGGCATAGGCAAGGCCCGCAACGCTCACCATCTCGCTGTAGGCAAGGTTGGCACCGCGGCGGCGACACATGATGCGATAGGCGGGGTCGGTTACGCCCGCCATGGGAGCCATAAGGAACGGCTGCTCGGCATAGGCGCCCAGCAGACGCTTGCTGTATTCAGAAAGCGCCATGGACTTACTCGTCTACCTTTAGGATCGCCATAAAGGCCTCCTGCGGGACCTCGACCGAACCGATGGCCTTCATGCGCTTCTTGCCCTCTTTCTGCTTCTCGAGCAGCTTGCGCTTTCGCGAGATATCGCCGCCATAGCACTTGGCCAAAACGTCCTTGCGACGCGCCTTGACGGTAGAGCGGGCAATGATCTTGTTGCCGATGGCGCCCTGAATAGGCACCTCGAACAGCTGGCGCGGGATGATTTCCTTGAGCTTGTCACACAGGCCGCGGGCCAGGCCATAGGCCTTATCCTTGTGCACGATAAACGAAAGCGCGTCCACCTCATCGCCCGAAAGCAAAATATCGAGCTTGACGAGTTCGGAGGGACGGTACTCGTTGAACTCGTAGTCGAGTGAGGCATAGCCCTTGGTGCGACTCTTGAGCTGGTCAAAGAAGTCCAGGATGAGCTCGGCGAGCGGCATGTCAAAGCGCATCTCGACCGATTTGCTCGTGAGATGGATCATGTCAGTTGTAATGCCGCGGTGCTCGATAGCGAGCTGCATGACGGCACCCGTATACTCGGGCGGGCAGATAATTTTGGCCTTGAGGTAAGGCTCCTCAATGCGCTCGATGCGCGTAGCCTCGGGCAGATCCTGCGGGCTGCGAACATCAATCATCTCGCCGTCGGTCTTATAGACGTGATAGTCCACCGAAGGGCTCGTAGCAATGAGGTCAAGGTTGAACTCGCGCTCCAGGCGCTCCTTGACGACTTCCATATGCAGCAGGCCTAAGAAGCCCACGCGGAAGCCAAAGCCGAGCGCCACCGAGGTCTCGGGCTCCCACACCAACGACGGGTCGTTGACGTGCAGCTTATCGAGAGCGTCGCGCAGGTTCTCGTAATCCTTGTTGTCGATCGGAAACAGGCCCGTATAGACCATGGGCTTGGCCTCGCGGTAACCGGGAAGCGGCTCGGGGCAGGGATTCGACGCCCACGTGAGGGTATCGCCCACGTGCACGGCCTCAGGATCCTTCAGACCCGTGACCACGTAGCCGACCTCGCCAACCGTCAGTGCGTCAACCGGGGTCTCGGCAGGACGCTTGACGCCCACGCCGTCGACCAAGAAGTCACCTTCTGCCTGCATCATGCGCAGGGTATCGCCCTTCTTGATGGAGCCGTCAAAGACGCGGACCGTGGCAACGACGCCGCGGTACTCATCGAAATACGAATCCAGGATAAGCGCCTTGAGCGGCGCGTTCGCATCGCCCTTGGGCGGAGAGATCAAAAAGACGATAGACTCCAGCAAATCGTGAATGCCCTCGCCGGTCTTGCCCGATACGCATACGGCATCGTCGGCAGGGATCGCCAGGTCGTCCTCGATCTCGGTCTTGACCTCGTCGGGGTGTGCCGACGGCAGGTCGATCTTGTTGATAGCGGGCACGATATCCAAGTTGGCGTTCATGGCGAGCGTCGCGTTGGAGACGGTCTGCGCCTCGACGCCCTGCGTGGCGTCGACGACAAGCACCGCACCCTCGCAGGCGGCAAGCGAACGCGAGACCTCGTAGGTAAAGTCCACGTGGCCCGGCGTATCGATCAGGTTGAACTGATACGTCTCACCATCGTCGGCGTCATAGGACACGCGAACGGCATTAGACTTGATCGTGATGCCGCGCTCGCGCTCGATATCCATGGTGTCGAGCAGCTGCGACTCCATATCGCGCTCGTCGACGGTATGGGTGAGCTCGAGGATGCGGTCACTGATCGTGGACTTGCCATGGTCGATGTGCGCAACGATCGAGAAGTTGCGGATGTGGGAAATGTCAATTGAAGTATTCATGCGGACTATCTTACCCGAGCGGTACAAAAAATGGAGCCTGTTCCATAAAACAGGCTCCATTTATGCGCGTAATCTGTGTGGTGTGAAATTTACAACTTAGGCGTTGATGCTGTTCACGAGCTTGGCAAGACCGGACTTGCGGTTGGAAGCCTGGTTCTTGTGGATAACATGCTTGGCGGCAGCCATGTCGAGACGCTTGGTGACGGTCTTGAGGGCAGCCTGGGCCTTCTCGGCGTCGCCCTCGGCGACGGCGGACTGGACGTGCTTGGTCAGCGTCTTGAGCTCGGACTTGACAGCCTTGTTACGCATGCGAGCTGCCTCATTGGTGCGGATACGCTTCTTCTGAGACTTGATGTTTGCCACTTCTGGAGTTCCTTTCGAGTTCCTTGCAAAAAATTGTATGACACCTCTGAGACACGGTGAGGTCATGCAAGCGCCTACTATAGCACGCTCCCCCTCAAAGGGATAGAACGAATTTGTCAAATAGGCAGGTATCATCACGATTTTCTCAAGATGTTCGTAATCCAGAGCAAAAGCGCGGTCTCCGAATCGGCAGAACCTTTCAGTGCGAGCTCCACATCGACCGCGCCCTCGAGCGCAGCGACAAGCTCCGCCATCGAAAAGCGGCGTGCCCAGGTCAGGTGATTTTTGACCTGCCAGGCCTGAAGCTTGAGTGTCGCGGCGAGCTCACGCCCCTGCCCACGAGAGTCGAGCGCCTTGGCGACGATCAACTCGCGGATGCGACCGCATAGCAGCGTGTAGGTCCACACATAGCTCTTGGCGGGCAGCAGCCCAAAGAGCTCAAGCGAGCGGCGCATATCGCGGGCCGAGACGGCATTGAGGAAGTCCCAGGGCTGAACTTCGGCCGTGCGCACGATCCAGCGCTCCACATCGGCGAGCTCAATTTGCGGCGCCTCGACCATCTGGGCAAGCTTGGCCAAGTCGTTATCGAGCATGCGGGTGTTCTCGCCCGAGCGCGAGACGAGCTCCTCGGCAGCAGCCGTCGAGATGGACTTACCGCGCTGCGTCGCCATCTGCTGAACGCGGCGCGGCAGTTCCCAGCGCTTGGTACCCGAACAATCGACGATAGCCTTCTTGTCGATCTTGGCGATTGCCTTATACAGGCGCGTATTCTTGGCAAGTGAGTCGGCAATAATGAGACAGACCGTCGTGGGGCTGGGACTTGCGAGGTATTCGACAAGCGGTTCCGAGACCGCCTTGGCAAGCTTGGAGCAGCCGTCGAGGATCACCAGGCGAAACTCGCTGCCCATGGGAAAGGTATTGAGCGAGCCGATGATCGACTCGATATCGGGATCTTTCGTCATGTCGCGTTCATCGAGGTTGAACTCAACCATACCCGACTTTTCCAAGCGAGCTTTCATACGCGAGACGGCGTGGTCGCGCTTGACCCCATCGGTACCGACGATCAGATATACCGGCAGCAGACCGGTTTCGGACATTGCGCTCCCCTCTCGCACACACTCGAATTCGTACCGTGCCATTTTAGCCCAGGGGTCCACCGCGCGCCAACGATGTCATCACGGTCGCTGGCATCGCATGGCAAAGCCCTTCGCAGTCGGCGTGACGGTAATGTCGCCGTGTTCGATGGTGCATGCGAACGCACCACCCGCTTCCTTAACTGCATCGATGCAGGCATCCGACGGATGGCCGTAACGATTCCCCTCGCCGGCGCTCGCGATAGAGAACTCGGGCTTAAGCGTGCCCAGCAGGTCTGTGTCGACGGAAACTTTTGAGCCATGATGCCCCAGCTTGAGCACATCGATATCTCCCACCTCCTGTACAAACTCGCGCTCCTGATCGAGCTCGGCGTCACCAGTAAGGAGCACACGCAGGCTCTTGCCTTCCTGAGCGTAGGAGAGCAGCAAAACAAGAGAGTCCTCATTGCCCTCGCCATCCACCGTGTCAAACGGCCACATCACACGAGCCCGAAATGCGCCGATATCGACCGTGTCTCCGCGAGCCACCTGCCGATACGTTACACCCGGGCGATTCAGAACCTCAGTAGGCGCGCCGTCAAGTGCATCGGCCGCGACCGCAATGGTTCCAACCGAAAAACGATCGAGTACGTCGGGAAGACCGCCCCAATGGTCTTCATCCCAATGCGTCACGAAGACGGCGTCGATATGGTGGACGTTATTGCGAACCAACGCCGACACCACGCGGTCATCGAGCCCACAGTCGACGAGTGCCACGGCGCCACCCTGACGAACCAGAATCGCATCGGCCTGGCCAACATCGAGGACCGTTACCGAAGGCGGCGCACATCGATCCCAATAGACATACGGAACACCCGCTGCGAGCATTAAACACAGCAGCCCCGCTGCCATGCTCCGCGCGCGGGGGCGTGGCCACCAGACCAAGAGGGCCACCAGCGCGAACGGCACCACATATACCAAGGGCGTATCGGGCGGCACGCTTACGGATGCGCCCGGAACGGCAGCAAAGAGCTGTTCAAAGAACAGCGCACAGCGGGCGACAATCATGGGCACCACGAGCGCCCCGTGACGCAGCAGCGGCACAAGCGAGCAGGGCACCAGCACAACCGATACAGCGAGCAGCACGCTTATCACCGGACCGATCACGGCATTTGCAAGTGGGGCAATGAGCGAAAACGTCTCAAATGCGGGAATCGTAACGGGAAGTGTCGCCAGCTGCGAGCACAGCGTGACAGACAAAACGCTGGCGACACCCGATGGCATGCCCAGCTCGCCCAAGGCGTAGGTGGCGTAGGGGCAAAAACAAAGGATGGCAAAGACACTGGCGCACGAAAGCTGAAAACCCATTTCGAACAATACCGTCGGACGCAGCAACACAAAGATTGCCATGGTGACGAACAGAGCCGAGAGGCCATGCCGACGACGCCCGGCGCCGTTGGCGACAAGCGACGCCGCCACCATGCAGCACGCGCGCACGGCCGAGGGCGAAGCGCCCGTAAAAACGGCATAGGCAGCGAGGGCCAGCACCAACAGCCCCCGCTGCAGCCCACGAGAGAGGCGTGTCTTTTGCAGGGCGCTCTCAATCACAAACCCCACGATGGCAAGATGACTACCCGAGACAGCGATAAGATGTGCGGTGCCCGTTACCGAAAACCAATCGCCCGCCGGCTGGGCACGCAGCTCGGCCGAGCGTCCGCAGACAACGCCGGCAATGAGCGAGCGCGCTGGATCGGTCGCGGGCGCGATAACGGCAAGGAGCTCGTTTCGAAGCCAAGACAACGGGCCTGGAGGGCCCTCGTCGATCGATACCAACCGGACGACTTTAACCTTTCGAAGCTCGCCCCGAAGCACGCGTGAGCGCCCATACGCATCATTCTCAAAGCGCGAAATTCGACCGATAGCACGTACATGCGAACCGACGCCGAGCTCACGATCGCACGACAGCCATACCTGACCCAAATGCTTTTCGCCCGCAAACGCATCGCAGGTATAGGAGTACACACCGTCATTGATGGACGGATCGCCGTGCACAACAAACTCAAGACTGCTCGCAGCCCGATTATCCAGTGCCCTCGATGCGTGTAGCGCTCCTATCGCCCAAGCCGCGGACACGACCGCTCCCGCAACGAGGCCAAGGGCCGCGGCATACAGCCATCGCTTCCACCGCACAAGACGCATACAGGACCGTGCCAATACGATGCACGTCGCAGCCGCGAAGGGAATGGCCATAAGCAATGTGACGGGCGCCGCCCGCTCTCCCAGCAGCGCATCGGCCGCCATGTTAAGCACTAACCCACAGCTCGCACACAAGCCGGCACAAAGGGCTATCGCCCACGGCATCAATGGGCGCGGTGGCATCACATGCTCGCGCTCGGTCGCACTCATACGCAGATGCAATCTTTAATTTTGGCGAGTTTCTTCTCACCGATCCCCGATACGCGCATAAGGTCATCGACCGAGGCAAAGGCCCCGTTTTGCGTCCGTTCGTCGATAATTGACTGGGCCATAGAAGGCCCGATGCCCGAAAGCGTCTGCAGCTCCGCCGCACTTGCCGTATTGATATTCACAAGTCCCGACGAAGACCCTGTACCAGGGGTCGTGGAAGCACTGCTTTCGGCGGCGCCGACGGCCGCAGCCGTTTGTTGCTCCCCTACCGTCGGCACATAGATCTTTTGACCATCGGTGATCTTGGACGCACGGTTAAGAACCGTCACATCCGCCTCGGCCGTAAGCCCTCCGGCGGCATCAATCGCCTGGGACACCCGTGCTCCATCTTTAAGCCGGTACACGCCAGGCCTCACAACGGCGCCATCCACATCAACGTACACCTCGGCAGCAGAAGAGCTCTTGGCAGACGACTCATCGGCATCATCAGGAGACGCATCCCCGGCCCCGCGCACATTCGAGGTGCCCGCCTCATCACTACGCTCAAACGACACGCCGCTAGAGTGGCCACCAAAACTTGCCATCGCCAAGCCGCTCGCGGCGGCAATGACAACCAGGATCGCCACGACCATCGCCTTATGGCCGAGCAGCTTTTCTGCCCAGCGGTCCATCCGTTTAACCCGTTCGTGTTGCTCGCGCTGCGCCATAGCAAACACCTCCCAACACCATCGTGTCAGGAAACGAACGCCGCAGCCTCCGCACGCCCACACCGGTTTTCGCGGTCAAACCAAAAGCTGACCAAAACCTTGCGGAAAAGTGTCCATTTATTCAGGCACACGTCGACAAATGAACCGTTTATCGCCTAATGCCCAGATAGAAAAAGACCGACGATGCAAAATCACCGCCGGTCTATACACAACATTATTCGTGATCTTGGTAAATCTCACGTGGAGCGAGCTCGGAATGTTTGCGTTTTAAGGTCTTAGGGGCCTTATACGTGTTGCTCTCGAAGTCGATATACTCGGTCTGCTTGAGCAAGCGCTCAATCATCTCCTCGTGATCGAACAGCTCCCACGCCTCATGCACGGCATCGAGTTTGGCGTGCGTCTCGGGGCGGCGCGGCATAAAGAGCGTGCAGCAATCGGGAGCGGCCTCGGTCGAGATATCGAAGGTACCGATTTCCTCGGCACGCGCGATGATCTCCTGCTTGTCCGAACCAATCAGCGGGCGGAACACGGGGATCTTGACGGCCTCGTTGACGGCCATGATGTTCTCGAGCGTCTGGGAAGCAACCTGACCGAGCGATTCACCGGTCACAATAGCCTTGGCGCCCTCGATATGCGCAATGCGCTCGGCAACCGAATACATAATGCGACGGTACATGATCACGCGCAGGTTGCTGGGGCAGGTCACCGAGATCTCACGCTGACAATCGCCAAACGGCACCACGTACAGGCGGCCGATCTGGACACCCGGCTCAAGCGCACGGATGATGTCCTGCACCAAATACTCGCTCGTGTCGGGCGTCTGCGGACGACCGGAGAAATGTACCGGCACGCACACCGCGCCGCGACGCGCGAGCATCCAGGTCGCTACCGGAGAATCGATACCCGACGACAGTAGCGTCACGACCTTGCCGGCAGATCCCACCGGCAGACCGCCCACGCCGCGCTCGGAGCGCGCGTACACATAAACGCTACCCTGGACCACCAGCACGTGCACCATTGCGTCGGGGTCGTGCATCTGGACCTTTTTATCGGGAAACGCCTCGCACAACACCTCTCCCACCTGACGATTGATATCAATCGAGGTGAGCTCGTAGTCGGTGTTCGAGCGCTTGGCATGCACCTTAAACGACTCAAAGGGACCAAACTCGCGCAGCGCCTTCACGGCGGCGGCGCAGTACTCCTGCGGGTCGCGGTTCGTGTGATATGCCAGGGACACGCGAGCAACGCCGGGGACGGTGCGAATGACGCGCGCCGCCTCGTCGGCCTGATGCTCGTTAAAGGTCACGAGGATATAACCGGAAATTCGAGACACGGCATTCACGGAAAAGGCGGCCAAGGCCGCCTTGATGTTATCCATGAGGATATGCTCAAAATGTGCGCGGTTCTTGCCCTTTAGTCCAACCTCGTGATAGTGGACCAGGCAGACGCGGGCTGCCATTTAGGCTTCAGCAACCTTATGGCCGAGTGCCTTCTCGTAACGGGCCTCGTCGTAGGAGATGTCGCCGTCGACAATCTCGTCCATAGCCATCGAGATGGTATCGGCGCCGGAAAGCGCAATAGTGATGTCATCGACATCCTGGACGGCGAGCACGCGGTTGTGCTGGCCACGCAACATGCTGTTAATGTCGCAGGCGCGCTTGGAGGCAAGCGAGGCGAGCAGGAAGCGGTTGTGATCGGTCTTCTCCAGAAGATCGTCAATGCAAGGCTTTACAACGGACACGGACCTCAGATCCTTTCATGCATATCGAGAACGCGAACGAGCTCATCGGTCGCGCGGTCGAGATCGTCATTCACCACGACGTCGTCGTAGCGGTCGGCAAGGGCAAGTTCATCGGCGGCGTTTGCCATACGCAGCTCAATCGTCTCGGGCGTCTCGGTACCGCGACCGACCAGACGCTCGCGGAGCACCTCGAGCGAAGGCGGCTTGATAAAGATCAGCACGGCCTCGGGGAAACGCTCCTTGACCTGCAGGGCTCCCTGGACATCGATCTCCAAGATCAGAGACGAGCCAGAGGCGAGCTTGGATGTGACCTCGCTCACCAAGGTGCCGTAGCAGTTACCGTGGACCTCGGCCCACTCAACAAACTCACCGTTTGCCACGCGGCGGTCGAACTCCTCGCGCGTCAGGAAAAAGTAGTTGACGCCGTCGACCTCACCTTTGCGTGGTGCTCGCGTGGTAGCCGAAACCGTCAGGCCCAGGTTCGAGCGACGCTCGCGCACACGAGTGACGAGCGTGCCCTTGCCTGCACCTGACGGTCCAGAAATCACAAAGAGCTTTGAATCCTGAGCGCTCACTTATTTGGTCAGCTGCTCGAGGAGCTGCTCGCGCTGGCGGACGCCGAGGCCCTGGACGCGACGGGTAGCGGAGATGCCGAGCTCCTCCATGATCTTGGCGGCCTTGGCCTTGCCATAACCGGGGAGAGACTCGATGAGGGTGGAAACCTTCATGCGGGAAGCGATGGGGTCATCGGAGTTGAGCACGGACTCGAGGGACTTCTCGCCCTTCTTGATCTGCTCGCGAAGCTCAGCGCGGGCGTGACGTGCGGCGGCAGCCTTCTCAAGAGCCTGCTTGCGCTGCTCGTCGGTAAGCTGAGGGAGTGCCATTCGAACCTCCAAATAGTTGGGTTATATCTGATGCAATAATTGGCATTTTAGCACGTCAAACGCACTAAATGCCCAATCGACGGCACCATAGGTTAGACGATACCTGCGAAAAGTGCAATATACGGAGGTTAAAGTTGAGCCCCTGACCTGCGATTCCACACAAAGGATGGGAAAGTTTTCGCAGGCACAGGGGCTAATTTGTGCTAATGAGACCCAAAAGTGGTGACTTGAGGGAATCTTTTAGGCGACGTTTTCGACCAGCTCGGCAACGATAGCGTCAAAGGCGGCAACCGGGTCGTCGGCACCGGTGATGGGTCGGCCCACCACGATATGGCTCGCGCCGCGCTCGATAGCCTGAGAAGGCGTCGCCACACGGGACTGGTCACCAAGGGCGGCACCCACCGGACGAACGCCCGGAGTCACGATCAACGCGTCGGGGCCGAGCAGCTCGCGCATGTCATGGGCCTCCATCGGCGAGCACACGATGCCGTCGATACCGTTGGCCTGGGCAAGCTTTGCCAGGCGGGCGGCCTCCTCAGCCACGGGTGACTCGACGCCGATCTCAGCCAGCGAATCCTGGTTCATGCTCGTGAGCACGGTGATGGCGACGAGCTTGGCGCGGTCCTCGCGCGCCTCCTCGGCACCCTCACGGCACGCAGCGAGCATAGCACCAGAACCCAGGCCGTGGACCGAGAGCAGGTCGGCACCGGCAAGCGAGGCCGAACGGGCGGCACCGCGCACCTGATGCGGAATGTCATGGAACTTGAGGTCGAGGAAGACCTTAAAGCCCAGGTCCTTGAACGTCTTGACGATCTCGGGCCCCTCGGCGTAATAGAGCGTCATGCCCACCTTGAGCCAAGCGGCATGACCAGAAAGCTCGTGGGCGAGCTCGAGCGCACGCTCACGGTCGCAGTCGAGGGCGACGATAACGCGGTCGCGGGCGTCGGTCTCTAGCATTCGAAAGCACCTACCAGCTCGTTGATGTCCTTCACGCCCTGGGACTCCGCCCAGGCCTCGAGCTCGTGCGCGATCTTAATTGAGGCGCACGGATCGACGAAATTGGCCATGCCGACCGACACGCAGGTGGCGCCGGCCAGGATAAACTCGGCCGCATCCTCGCCCGTCATGACGCCGCCGACACCGTTGATGGGGATATCGACGGCCTGAGCGACCTCCCAGACCATGCGAACGGCGATGTGGTGGCACAGCGGACCCGAAAGGCCGCCCTTGGGCTTGGCCACACGGGACTTGCGGGTATGAACGTCAATGGCCATGCCCTGGATGGAGTTGATGACCGAAAGGCCGTCGGCTCCCGCGGCCTCGAGAGCCTTGGCAATCTCGACGACGTTGACCGGCGCCATCTTTACGAACAGCGGCTTATCGGTCACCTTGCGGCAGGCAGCCATAACGGCAGAGGCGCCCTCGGGCGAGGAGCCCATGGCGGCACCGCCGGCAGCAATATTGGGGCAGCTCACGTTGATCTCGTAGCCGGCAGCCCAGGGGCACAGCTCGACATACATCTCGAGCGCGCGGACAAACTCCTCGACGGAATGACCGGCAACCTGGCAGATGACCTGGCAACCGTCCTTGGAAAGCTGCTCGAGCCACGGACCGGACTCACGGGCAAAGGCGGCCACGCCGGGGTTCTGAAGGCCCACGGAGTTGATCATGCCGCCCGGGATCTCGGCCATACGGGGCGCGGGGTTGCCGGGCCAGGGCTCGGCAGCACAACCCTTGGTGGTGATGGCGCCCAGCTGGGAGACATCAAAGAAGTTCTGGAACTGCCAGCCGTAGCCAAAGGTACCGGCTGCGGTGTTGATGGGGTTCTGCATCTTGACGCCGCCGAAATCGACGGCCATGTTCACGGTACCCACTAGAAGACCACCACCTTGGAAGCATCGAACACGGGGCCGCACATGCAGGCGCCCTTCATACCGTCGACCGTCTCGACATTGCAGGTGTTGCAGGCGCCAAAGCCGCAGCTCATCATGCGCTCGAGCGACACCTCGCAGTACGCACCGGCCTCGGCGGCAGCGGCGGCGACCTTCTTCATCATGACGGCGGGGCCGCAGCTGGCGACGTAGTCGTAACCGCCCTCGCCGAGCAGCTCGGCGGCAGGATCGGTGCAGAAGCCGTGCGTGCCGAGCGAGCCGTCGTCGGTGCACACGTTGACCGTATCGCACAGCGAGCGGAACTCATCGATGCCCACGGCCTTGGACGCGGTGCAAAAGCCCAGGCACACATCCACGTCAACACCCTGCTCGGCAAGCATACCGGCCAGGCACAGCACAGGAGGAACGCCGATGCCACCGGCGACGAGCAGGGCCTTCCTGGTGCCCTCGGGTACCATCCAGCCGCGGCCGCCAGGACCCAGCAGATTAGAGGTGGAGCCGGGGCCCATCTGCGACAGACGACGGGTGTCGTCGCCCACGACGGCGTACCACAGCTCGACGGTGCCGGCCTGGGCGTCGGCGCGATAGAAGCTCAGGGGCACGCGAAGCAGCGAGGACGCATCACCGGGCACGGCAATGTTCACAAACTGACCGGGCTTGAGCGCACTTGCAAGCTTGGGGGCCGAGATGACGAGCGAGAAGATGCCGTCGGCGATCTCCTGGTTCGAGACGACCTCGAAGTCGTGCATGCGTGCAGTGGAAGGTGTGGGCATAGACGCTCCAATCCCCCATGCGGTTGCATGGTCAAAACGAACAGAAAGCGCGGCACCGCAAGGGCGCCGCGCACATAAGCGATAAGGCAATGCTAGCAGATGCAGCCGTCGGCGAGCGTCTGCTTGCCGCCGACAAACACATCGGTGGCACGACCGGTGAGCGTGCGGCCGGCGAAACCGGAGTTCTCGGCGCGCGACTCGTAACCGTCCTCGCCGACCGTCCAGGTGGCGGACGCGTCGAACACGGTCAGATCGGCAACGGAGCCCGCCTTGACCTGAACCTGGTCGAGGCCTAGGATCTCACGCGGCTTGATGGCCATGAGCTCGACCATGCGGCCCACGCTCATCTTGCCCGTGTTGACCAGCTCGGTGAGCACGAGCGACAGCGAGGTCTCGAGGCCAATCATGCCAAAGGGTGCGAGCTCGAACTCGCGGGCCTTCTCCCACGGAGTGTGCGGAGCGTGATCGGTGACGATAACGTCGACGGTACCGTCGATGACACCCTGACGGATGGCCTCGGCGTCCTCATCGGTGCGCAGCGGCGGATTGACCTTGAGCGAGGTGTTGTAGGTCTCGTCCAGGTCGTTCTCGGTCAGGAACATGTGGTGCGGGGTAGCCTCGCAGGTAACCCGAACGCCAGCGGCCTTACCGGCGCGCACGATTTCCAGGCCATGGGCGGTGGAGATGTGCTGGATGTGCAGCTTGGCACCGGTCAGCTTGGCGATCTCGATGTCGCGAGCGATCTGGAGCTCCTCGCCGGCAGCCGGCCAGCCCTCGAGGGCCAGACGGGTCGAAACCTTGCCCTCGTTGATCTGGCCGTGGCCGACCAGGTCCTCGTCCTGGCAGTGGCTCATAAAGACCTTGCCGAACATCTTGCCGTAGTCCATGCAGCGACGGAGCATGCCCGCGCCCTGTACGCCGCGACCGTCGTCGGTAAAGGCGACGGCGCCGTGGGCGACCATATCGCCCATCTCGGACATGGCCTCGCCCTTAAGGCCGCGGGTCATGGCGCCCGACGGATAGACGCGGCAGTGACCGACCTCGGCAGCGCGGGACTTGACGAACTCCACGACGGTGCCGTTATCGGTGACGGGATCGGTGTTGGGCATGGCGCACACGCCGGTGAAGCCGCCCTTGGCAGCTGCGCGGGTACCGCTCTCGATGTCCTCTTTGACCTCATAGCCGGGCTCGCGAAGGTGAACGTGCATATCCACCAGGCCAGGGACGAGGTACTTGCCGGAAAGGTCGCGGACCTCGGCTCCCTCGACGGCGAGATTCTCGCCGACCTCGGCGATCTTGTCGCCGTCAATCAGGACGTCAACGACACCGTCAAGCTCGACGGACGGGTCGACGACGTGGGCATTCTTAAGAAGCAAGGCCATTATCGGCACCTCCAAGCAGCAGATACAGGATAGCCATACGCACGCAGATACCGGCGTAGACCTGCTCCAGGATGACGGAGCGTTGCGGGTGGTCGGCCATATAGGAGTCGAACTCAACGCCGCGGTTGATGGGGCCCGGGTGGCAGATGATCGCATCGGGCTTCATGAGCTTCTCGCGGTCCTTGGTCAGGCCGAAGAGCTTGTGGTACTCGCGAATGGTCGGGAACGGGGCACCCTCGAGGCGCTCCTGCTGCACGCGCAGCATGTAGACGACGTCCAGCTCGGGCAGGACGGAATCGAGGTCGCTCGTCACGTGGTCGCAGCCCAGGACCTCGGGCGCCGGCGGCAGCAGCGTGCCGGGGGCGACGGCGTAGGTCTCGCAGCCCATGATCTTAAGGGCGGGGATCAGCGAGCCGCACACGCGGGAGTGGGCGATATCGCCGACGACGGCGACCTTCAGACCGTGGAAGTCACCCTTGTGCTCCCAGATGGTGTACAGGTCGAGCAAGGCCTGCGTGGGATGGTTGTGCTTGCCGTCACCGGCGCAGATGACGCTTGCGGGCGAGTTCTGCGTGACGATGTAGGGAGCACCGGCGTGCTTATCGCGAACGACGATGCAGTCGATCTTATAGGCGTTGAGGGTCTCGACGGTGTCGACGAGGCTCTCACCCTTGACCGTGGAGGTCGAGGAGCCGCCAAAGTTGAGGCTGTCGGCCGAAAGACGCTTCTCGGCGAGCTCGAAGGAGCTGCGGGTGCGCGTCGAGGGCTCGTTGAACATGTTGACGATGGTCTTGCCCTTGAGCGTGGGGACCTTCTTGATCGCACGCTCGTTGACCTCGGAGAACGCCTTGGCGGTCTCGAGGATGAGCTTAATGTCCTCTTCGGAGTACTCGGTAATGTCGATCAGGTGCTTATGGTTGAACGCCACGGTACTACTCACCTCCCAGCGGCGCGGAGCCCACGTGGGAACCCGGCGCGACGTCGTTAATCTCGACGGCGGTGTGGCCGTCGACTTCCTTCATATATAGGTGCACGTTCTCCTCATGCGACGAGGGAACGTTCTTGCCGACAAAGTCCGGCGAGATGGGGAGCTCGCGGTGGCCGCGGTCAACGAGGACTGCCAGCTCAATACGGCTCGGACGGCCCAAGTCCATGACGGCGTCGAGAGCGGCGCGAATGGTACGGCCCGTATACAGGATGTCGTCCACCAGCACGACGCGCTTGCCGTCGACGCTAAAGGGAATGTTGGTGGCGTGGATCGCGGGAGCGAAATTGGTAGCGTAGTCATCGCGGTAGAAGCTGATGTCGAGGCTGCCGAGCGGAACGTCGACGCCCTCGATCTCCTTGATCTCCTCGGCGAGCTTCTTTGCCAGAAGGTCGCCGCGCGTGACGATGCCGACCAGAGCGAGGTCTTCACAGCCCTCGTTGCGCTCGAGAATCTCGTGCGCGATGCGGGTCATCGCTCGATTGACGGCGGTCTCGTCCATGATGACCGCCTTGGGGGAAGTCGTGCCCATCGATCTCCTTCCTCACATGTCTTGACTGCTGACACAGTCAAAAAAAAATAGATGCCCGACCGCTCAAAGCGGACCAGACACCCACAGGAAGGGCTGCTCTTTGGCAGCTATGTAATTCCATGTGGGTATCTCGTACCCCTTTAATGGTCAAGGGATAGTGTAGCCAACCTCGAGCTTAATTGCGAGCATAAATACAGAGCAATCCGTAAACGGAGCCCAATGCTCAATAAACCTATATATATTTGTGGGACGAGCTTGAAAACGCACACACGAGCTGGCATAATCCCCTCTGCTGCACGCAAATCGGATCTACGTCCAGGGCCGTGGCGTGGGCACTATCGCCAAAAGAGAAATATCTCTGTGTAGATTACGCACAGGGAGCTGCTTCTGTGCTATAGTTCAGGCTTGTTTGTTAACGCGACATGTTCGTTTGTCGCCCAAGGAGGGTCAGTTATGTCCAAAGTTTGCGAAGTTTGCGGTAAGCACCCCGTTGCCGGTCGCTCCATCAGCCACTCTCACCGCGTCACCAACCGTAAGTTCCGCCCCAACATCCAGCGCGTTTACGTCGTCGTCGATGGTCACCGTCGCAAGATGAACGTTTGCTCCACCTGCCTCAAGTCCGGCAAGGTTGCGCGCTCCTAAATAAGGTCTTACCAACAAGTACCTCGGACTCTCCGGGTCAAAGACCTCGCGTTCACATAGAACTTACCAAAGGCGCCCTCTCTTGTAGAGGGCGCCTTTTTGCGCTCATTGGGGACGGGCTTACATGAGTGAAAGCACTCATGTAAGCCCGTCCCCAATGAGCGGGGAGATGCAGCAGGCGGATAGTTTAGTTAAAACGTTTCAGTTAATTGAAGCGTTTTAGTGTGCCTTTTACAGGAATCTGACCGTTCGCCGAATAATTTCTTGCTATCATGTAAGGCGTAGGGTAAATCTCCGATCGCAAGGAGACACAAATGGTGAAAAAGTCACCGGAAAACACTACTCCCGCAATTGTGGACAACGTAGAGGCGCTTGAGGCTAAGCTCGCCCAGATGCGAGAGGCCCAGGCGCTTTTTGCTACGTACACGCAGGAGCAGGTCGACAAGATCTTCTATGAGGCCGCCATGGCCGCCAACAAGGCTCGTATCCCGTTGGCGAAGATGGCCATCGAGGAGACCGGCCGCGGCGTTCTTGAGGACAAGGTCATCAAGAACCACTACGCCGCAGAGTACATCTACAACGCTTACAAGAACACCAAGACCTGTGGTGTTCTGGAGCGCGACGAGGCTTACGGCATCACCAAGATCGCCGAGCCCATCGGCATCGTGGGCGCCGTCATCCCGACGACCAACCCCACCTCCACCGCGATCTTCAAGACGCTGATCAGCCTGAAGACCCGCAACGCCATCATCATCTCCCCGCACCCGGCAGCCGCCAAGTGCACCATCGCCGCCGCCAAGCTCGTGCTTGACGCCGCCGTCAAGGCCGGCGCCCCCGAGGGCATCATCGGCTGGGTCGATGTCCCCTCCATCGAGCTGACCAACATGGTCATGCGCGACGTCGACATCATCCTCGCCACCGGTGGCCCGGGCATGGTCAAGGCCGCCTACTCCTCGGGCAAGCCCGCCCTGGGCGTTGGCGCCGGTAACACCCCGGTCGTCATCGACGACACCGCCGACGTGCTGCTCGCCGTCAACTCCATCATCCACTCCAAGACCTTCGACAACGGCATGATCTGCGCTTCCGAGCAGTCCGTGACCGTCATCGACACCATCTATGACCAGGTCAAGGCCGAGTTCCAGAAGCGCGGCTGCTACTTCGTCAAGCAGGGTGCCGAGATGGAGGCCCTGCGTGCCGCCATGTTCAAGAACGGCGCCCTCGATCACCGCATCCCCGGCATGGCTGCCGCCAAGATCGCCGAGCTCGCCGGCATCGAGGTTCCCGCCAAGACCAAGATCCTGATCGCCGAGGTCACCTCCACCGACCCCGCCAAGGAGGAGTTCTCCCACGAGAAGCTCTCCCCGGTCCTGGCCATGTACCACGCCAAGGACTTCCAGGAGGCCGTCGACAAGGCCGAGCACCTGGTGCTCGCCGGTGGCCCGGGCCACACCGCCTCTCTGTACGTGCACCCCGCCCAGGCCGAGAAGATCAGCCTGTTCGAGCACGTCATGAAGGCCTGCCGTATCGTCATCAACACCCCGTCCTCGCACGGCGGCATCGGTGACCTGTACAACTTTGGCATGAAGCCGTCTCTGACCCTGGGCTGCGGCTCCTGGGGCGGCAACTCCGTCTCCGAGAACGTTGGGGTGAAGCACTTGATCAACGTTAAGACTGTGGCCGAGCGCCGTGAGAACATGCTGTGGTTCCGCGCTCCCGAGAAGGTCTACTTCAAGAAGGGTTCCACGCCCGTCGCCCTCGACGAGCTCGGTACCGTCATGGGCAAGAAGCGCGCCTTCATCGTCACCGACCAGTTCCTCTTCAAGAATGGCAACACCCGCGCCATCGAGGCCAAGCTCGACGAGATGGGCATCGCCCACGACTGCTTCTATGACGTCGAGCCCGATCCGTCGCTGCAGTGCGCACGTCGCGGCGCCAAGCAGATGGCCCTCTTTGAGCCGGACGTCATCATCGCCGTCGGCGGTGGCTCCGCTATGGACGCCGGCAAGATCATGTGGATGATGTACGAGCACCCCGAGTGCAAGTTTGAGGACATGGCCATGGACTTCATGGACATCCGCAAGCGTATCTTCACCTTCCCCGAGATGGGCAAGAAGGCCTACTTCGTCGCCGTCCCGACCTCTTCGGGTACCGGCTCCGAGTGCACGCCGTTCGCCATCATCACCGACAAGGAGACCGGCATCAAGTGGCCGCTCGCCGACTACGCGCTGCTCCCCAACATGGCTATCGTCGACGCCGACAACTGCATGACCGCCCCGCGCGGCCTGACCGCTGCCTCCGGCATCGATGTCATGACCCACGCCATCGAGTCCTACGTCTCCATCATGGCTTCCGACTACACCAAGGGCCTCTCCGAGCGCGCTGCTAAGCTCGTCTTCGAGAACCTGCCCTCCAGCTTCACGAACGGTGCCAAGGACCCGCATGCCCGCGAGGAGATGCACAACGCCTCCTGCATGGCCGGTATGGCCTTCGCCAACGCCTTCCTGGGCCTCAACCACTCCATGGCCCACAAGCTCGGCGCTTTCCATCACCTGCCCCACGGCCTCGCAAACGCCGTCATCCTGACCCGCGTTATGCGCTACAACGCCGCCGAGGCTCCCGTCAAGATGGGTACCTTCTCCCAGTATCCTTACCCCAACGCGCTGCACAACTACGCCGAGATGGCCAAGTACTGCGGCATCGAGGGCAAGGACGACAAGGAGGTCTTCGAGAACTTCATCACGAAGCTCGAGGAGCTCAAGGACTTCATCGGTGTCAAGAAGACCATCGCCGACTACGGTGTTGACGAGCAGTACTTCCTCGACACCCTCGACGAGATGACCGAGCAGGCATTCAACGACCAGTGCACCGGCGCTAACCCGCGCTACCCGCTCATGAGCGAGATCAAGGAGCTCTACCTGGACGCCTACTACGGCCGCGAGCCCCAGGACTACGCCGTCTGCTAGTTTTTAGCACGGTTATTTGCGGCGGGGGTGCACGGGTGTACGCACGCCCCCGCCGTTGCTTCTATCGCATCGTTGAAAGGATGCAATCATGCTGCTCCCCGATTCCAAGACCGAGCTCGTCCGTCGCGGCAACAAGGTCGTTTACGACCTGGGCGACAAGATCGTCAAGGTCTTTAACGAGACCAAGCCCGTCTCCGACGTGTTCAACGAGGCTTTGAATCTTGCCCGCATCAATGAGTGCGGCATCCGCAGCCCCAAGGCTCTCGAGGTTTCCCAGCTCGAGAACGCCAACGGCTGGGCTCTCGTGACCGAGAAGGTTCCGGGCACCACCCTTGCCGAGAAGATGACTGCCGAGCCCCAGCGCTTTGGTGAGTACCTCGAGATGTTCGTCGACCTCCAGATCGAGATCCACGGCTACACCTCCCCGCTGCTCAACCGTCAGCGCGATAAGTTCGCCCGCATGATCGACAGCCTCGATCAGCTCAATGCCACCACGCGCTACAACCTTCAGGAGCGTCTGGACGGCATGACCAAGGAGTTCAAGGTCTGCCACGGCGACTTCAACCCCTCCAACGTCATCGTCGGAGACGACGGCCAGCTGTACGTCTGCGACTGGGCACATGCCACCCAGGGCTCCCCTGCTGCCGACGTTGCCACCACCTACCTGCTCTTTGCCCTCAACAGCAAGGACCAGGCTGAGGCCTACCTGGAGCTCTACTGCGACCGCGCCGACATGCCCATGCAGGTCGTGCGTCAGTGGACGAGCATCGTCGCCGCTTCCGAGCTCGCTCGTAAGCGCAACGTGAACGATGAGTTCCTTAAGAACTGGATCGACGTCGTCGATTATCAGTAGTATCTGAGCGATTTATTTCGCATCGGAGGCACAAAGGAAAACCCCGCAGTTCAATTTGGGCTGTGGGGTTTTCCTTTACCCGTCGAGCTTATTCACGCAACAAAAAAGACTGCTCCGCATCTCATCCTAAGAGAGATGCGGAGCAGGCCTGCAATTACATCTACTAGCAGAAATGTCGATTAACGGCGTGCTGCCTTCACAAGCTCGGCAACCTTGGCGACGACCTCATCGATCGCCACGTCCTCGCGCTCGCCCGTAGCACGGTCCTTGAGCTCAACGGTGCCATTCTTAAGACCGCGCTTGCCCAGAATCACCTGATACGGGAAGCCCATAAGGTCGTTGTCGGCAAACTTAAAGCCAGGACGCTCGTCACGGTCATCGACGACAACCTCGATACCCTCGGCGCACAGAGCCTCAACGATTTGGTCGCAAACGGTAGCGCACTCCTCCTTCTTGGGGTCGAGCGGAATCACCGCGACCTCGTACGGGGCAACGGAGACCGGCCAGACGATACCGTGCTCGTCGTTATGCTGCTCCACGACGGCAGCGAGCGAGCGAGACACGCCCACGCCGTAGCAACCCATGATGAGCGGCTTCTCCTTGCCATCCTCGTCCATAAAGGTGGCACCCATGGCCTCGGAGTACTTGGTGCCCAGCTGGAACACCTGGGAGACCTCGATGCCGCGAGCAGCAGAGAGCGGCTTGCCGCAGTGCGGGCAGGGGTCGCCGGCGACGACGGTGACCAGATCGGCCCACTCGTCGACGGTAAAGTCGCGCTCGGGGCAGGCACCGGTAAAGTGATAATCGACCTCGTTGGCACCGCAGGCCCATTGCTTGGACTCGCGCAGACTCTCGTCGCACACTAGACGGATGCCCTCGGGCAGGTTAACCGGTCCGATAAAGCCCTTGTGCAGACCGTAGGTCTGCAGCTCCTCGTCGGTCATCATGCGATAGCCCTTGCCAAAGACGTGCTCGGCCTTGCAGTCGTTGAGCTCATGATCGCCCGGAACGATGGCCACAACAGGCTTGCCCTCGGCGTCGATGAGAGCCAGGGACTTGCGCGTACCGTTCTCGGGGAAGCCGAAGAACTTGGCAACAGCCTCGATGGTTCCCATGCCCGGAGTCTCGACCTTGGTGAGTGTGCCGTCACCGGGGCCCTCGGTCACAACGACCTTGGTGCTTGCAGCCTCGTCATCGGCAGCAAAGCCGCAATCGTCGCAGTAGACCAGCGAAGCCTCACCGGCGTCGGCCAGCGCCATGTACTCGACGGAGGTATCGCCGCCGATCTCACCGGAGTCGGCAACAACGGGCAGGGCCTTGATATAGCAGCGCTCGCAGATGTTGGCGTAGGCCTGCTTCATCTTGTCGTACTCCTCCTGCAGACTCTCCTGCGTGGCGGAGAAGCTGTAGGCGTCCTTCATGATGAACTCGCGGCCGCGCATCAGGCCAAAGCGCGGACGGAACTCGTCGCGGAACTTGTCCTGGATGTGATAGAGATTCACCGGCAGCTGCTTGTAGGAACGCAGCTCGTTGCGCACCAGGGCAGTCACGGTCTCCTCGTGCGTGGGACCCAGCACAAACTCGCGGCCGTGACGGTCATCAAAGCGCACGAGCTCCTTGCCATAGGCATCGATACGGCCGGACTCGCGCCACAGCTCGGCATCGACCATGATAGGCATCATGAGCTCCTGGGCGCCGGCAGCGTCCATCTCGTCGCGCACGATGTTCTCGATCTTGCGAATCGAGCGCCAAGCAAGCGGCAGATAGGAATAGAGACCGGCGGCCTCCTTGCGAATCATGCCGGCACGAAGCAGCAGGCGATGGCTCGCAAGCTCGGCGTCGGCCGGATCCTCTTTAAGCGTCGGAGCATAAAGCTTAGACATATACATTGCTCGAGTCATTTATTTCTCCTCAATAAGCTTGTCGACCTCGGCCATTAGCGCGTCGACAATTTGGTCCTCAGCTACTTTACCAATGATCTGGCCGTGCGAAAAGAGCAGGCCCTGACCTCGTCCGCAGGCAACACCCAAGTCGGCGTCAGAGGCCTCGCCGGGACCATTGACCGCACAGCCCATCACGGCAATCGAAAGCGGCGCGGAGTAGTTTTTAAGCCGCTCGGTGACCTTCTCGGCGATAGGAATGAGGTTAACCTGGCAGCGAGCGCACGTGGGGCACGAGACGATCTCGGGACCACGGCGGCGAAGGCCGAGCGACTGCAGAATACCCCAGGCGACCGGCGGTTCCTCGACCGGATCGGCCGTGAGCGAGACGCGCATGGTGTCGCCAATGCCCTCGGAAAGCAAAATTCCCAGGCCCACAGAGCTCTTAATGGTGCCCTGGAGCTTGGTTCCGGCCTCAGTCACGCCCAAATGAAGCGGAACATGGGGGATTTCGCGCGACAGGGCACGATAGGTGTCAAGCGTCGTGGACACGCTATGAGCCTTGGCGGAAAGCACGATATTGGTAAAGCCGCGATCCTCAAAATGTTTGACGAAACGCTCGCTCGACATCACAAGCTTTTCGGGCTGCGTAAGGTCATCGCGCTCGGCGATATCCTGCTCAAGCGAGCCAGCGTTCACGCCAATGCGAATCGCGCACCCAGCGGCGCCCGCGGCATCGATCACGGCATCGACCTTAGCCCAATCGCCAATGTTGCCGGGATTGATGCGGAGCTTAGCGGCACCGGCCTTAACGGCGCCAATGGCGAGCTTATGGTTAAAGTGGATATCGGCAACGATCGGCACCGGAGACTCCGCACAAATCGTGCGAAAGCCCTCGAGCGCAGCCTCGGTGGGCACGCTCACGCGCACAACATCACAACCCGCCTGGGCGAGTGCACGAACTTGTGCAAGCGTTGCCTGCGCGTCGGCGGTATCGGTGCAGGTCATGGATTGGACCACCACCGGTGCGCCGCCACCGATCTGAACGCCGCCCACATGCACGGGGCGCGTCAGCTCGCGAGGCAAAGGATGGGATAAAGACAATCCAAACACTCCCCTACAGAATAAATCGAAGGATGTCGGAACGAAGCATATAGACAAACAGCAGCGCAAAGAGCGCGATGCCCACATAGCTCACAATCGTCTGGACCTTGAGCGGAAGCTCGCGGCCCGCAATCTTTTGAATGATCTCGATGACTAGCTTGCCGCCATCGAGTGGCGGGATGGGCAGCAGGTTCATAAAGCCAAGCGAGAATGAAATGAGGGCGGCAAACGAAAGGAACGTGGCAGGGCCGGCAGCAGCAGCCTGTGAGGACATAACGCTAATACCCACGATCGAAGAGGACTGATCGAGAATCTCCATCGTATGCTGCGGCTGGAGCAGGCGCATCACGCCCTCCGCTGTCTGCACAACATAGGAGAACGACAGACGAGCCGACGTGATGGGGTCTAAACGGACCACCTGCGTAGAGGCATACACACCTAGGCGATCGTCCTCTTTGAGCGCAACCGTGGTCGAATGCTGCTTGCCGTCACGCTCGTACTCAATGGCGATATCGTCCTTACCGGCAGCCTTGCCGATGGCATCGTAAACGTCCATCCAGGTAGAGCACGATACACCGTCGACCGAAAGAATCGCGTCGCCGCCCTCGATTCCCGCCGAGGCGGCAATCGAGCCTTCGTCAACCTGGCCAATCACATTGGTATCCACCGGCACGGTGACACCTGCGATGGAATAGATGCTCATAAGGAGCAAAAAATCCCGTCAGGATATTGACGATAATGCCCGCAAGCAGCATAAAGGCACGCTTGACAAAGCCCTGGCCCAAATAGGTGTGCGAGCGCTCGCGCGCAAGGAACTCGGCCTCGCCGCACGGCAGCTCCCACACATCGCCCTCGGCAGTCGCATGTTCGCGATCGAAACGGCGACCATCAAAGGTGGTATAGCCTGCCTTGTCTCGCGGCAACGTCTGATATTTGGTGGGATAGTAGCTCGGCGAGGGCTTCTCCCCTTCCTCATACCAGGGCGCGATGGAGCCCCAGCCCAGCAAAAGGGCGCATGCCTCGAGCACATCCTCCTCGGAAAGCTCGAGCTCGACAGCAAGGTCGGCCACGGTCACGCGACCATGACGATAGATAGCCGCGAGCACGCGGTCGGCGCACGAAACATCGGTCGGATCCATACCGCAGATGGCAGCGTAGCCACCCAGCAGCAGCGGGGTCACGCCAAACTTGGTTCCAATGCGACGCGACGTGTAATGGATGTCAAAGCGGCACGGCAGACCCAAAAAGAACTCGGTCACACGGACGCCGCAGGCACGCGCCGCCAAAAAGTGGCCGCCCTCGTGCAAAAACACGAGGACGGAAAGCATCAGCAGGCCCCAAAAGACCGATGAGAGAACGCTCAGAACAGTATCCATAAAACGAAAAAGCAATCCTTATGGGTTAGGAACGGGTTGCGGCGAGCACCTGCGCAGCCTTTTCACGCGCCCACGCATCGATGTCGCGAAGCAGCTCAAACGAATCGACCACCTGCATATCGTGGGCGTCCATGCAGGATTCCACAATGCGATCGATATCGGTAAAGCTGCAGCCATCGTGCAGGAAGGCATCGACGGCGACCTCGTTGGCGGCATTGAGCACGCACGGCATGGTGCCACCCGTCTTGCCGGCACGCTCGGCCAGTGCCAGACAGCGGAAGGTATCCATGTCGGCAGCATCAAACGTGAGCTGCCCCAGCTCGCGGAAATCGATACGAGGCGCCGGAGTATCCCAACGCTCGGGATACGAGAACGCGAACTGGATGGGAATACGCATGTCGGATGCACCGAGATGCGCCATCACGGAGCCGTCGGCGAACTCGACCATAGAGTGAATCTTGGACTGACGCTGCACGACCACGTTAATGAAATCGAGGTCGCAGTTAAACAGATGCATGGCCTCAATGCGCTCCAGGCCCTTGTTCATGAGGGTGGCGGAGTCAATGGTGATCTTGGCACCCATGGCCCACGTGGGATGCGCGAGGGCATCGGCACGCGTCACGCGATCGAGCTCGTCGCGCGTGCGGCCAAAGAACGGACCGCCCGAGCAGGTGAGCCAAATGCAGTGGGCCTCGCGCGGGTTCTCCCCCAGATAGCACTGGTAGATGGCGGAATGCTCAGAGTCGACCGGAATAAGCTGGCCCGGTTGCGCCAACGGCATAAGCAAGTCGCCACCGACGACGAGGGACTCCTTGTTGGCAAGGGCAAGGCGCTTATTCGAGGTCAAGGCCGCATGGCTCGCCTCGAGACCGGCGGCGCCCACAATAGCGACGAGCACGCAGTCGACATCGTCGCGACGCGCGAGCTCGCAAACCGCCTGCGCGCCAACGCCGAGCTGTGTGCCCTCGGGCAACTCCTGCAGCACGGCGTCATCGCCATGAGCGACATCGGCAACGGCAACCGCCGGAACCGAGAACTCGCGGGCAGCGGCAACGAGCTCCGAGGTGCTGGAATTAACGGACAGCGCCGTCACCTGCAGGCGATCGGCATGCTGGCGGCACACATCGAGCGCCTGGGTGCCGATAGAGCCCGTACAACCCAGGATGGCAACGCGAAGGCGTCCATCGGGGCCATACGTCGTCTGGAAGGACATTACAGCACGCCTCCGATCATCAGCAACAGCTGTGCGGTGATGCAACCGAAGATAAGCGAATCGCTACGATCGAGCATTCCGCCGTGGCCCGGGATAAGGTTGCCGGAATCCTTGACGCCCACACCGCGCTTGATGCGCGACTCGATAAGGTCGCCGATAACGCCCAGAATGGACACGACCACGCCGCACAGCAGCGCATAGGGCAGGCTGAGCTTGTAGAAGTGCGTCGCCCACAGGATGAGCCAAATCAAAACCGAGCCCAAGATGCCGCCGGCAAACCCCTCCCAGCTCTTTTTGGGGGAGATCTTGGGAACCATCTTGTGCTTGCCGATACGGCTACCCACGATGTAGGCAAACGAATCGGAGACCCAAAGGGACGCGCAAACGCCCACTGAAAGCAGGGCGCCGGCAAAACCGGGCACGGCATCGCGCAGCAGCACGATAGCCGACAGCATAAAGCCAGTGTAGATGGGACCCATGAGCGTCACGGCCACATCAGAGATGCGGGTACGCGGCGACCAGACATACCAAATGCCCACAGCGAGCATCAAGGCAAAAAGCAGGGCATTCAGCAACATCGAATCGCCCAACGCCGACAGCGGAAAGAGTACGGCGGCAGCGATACCCATGCGCTCGTTAGCCATCTTGCCATCGAGCCTTGTCATACGGAAAAACTCATAGCAGCACAGACCGCTCATGACAGAAACAAAGATGGCCGTGGGCACGATACCCAAAACCAGGCACAGGATAAAGACAACGGCGTAGACGATACCGGCGGCGGCACGGGTAATAAAGCCCGCCAGCCACGAACCGGTGCCGCTCTTCGCTGCAGGCGCTCCCGCAGTGGCAGCCTTGCGCGCAGGCGCCGCGGAAACTGGCGTCTTGGGAGCAGATGCCTTGGGACGATCGGACACGATTAAGCCTCCTCGGTCTTGCTCAGTCCACCAAACCTACGGTCACGGCCCTGATAGGCCAAAATGGCGTCGACAAGGCCCCAACGATCAAAGTCGGGCCAATAGGTATCGGTGACGTAGAATTCGGAATAAGCCACCTGCCACAGCAGATAGTTCGAAAGGCGCAGCTCACCAGAGGTGCGAATCACAAGTTCGGGATCGGGAAGACCGGCGGTATAGAGGTGGGAAGCCACCATGTCGTCATCAATTGCGGCAGGATCGATCTTACCGGCGGCAGCGTCGGATGCGATCTGACGGACAGCGCGGGTAATCTCGGCACGCGCGCCGTAGTTGACGGCAAGCGCCAGCGTCATACCGGTGTGATCGGCGCACTCGGCAAGACCGCGCTCAAAAACGTCGCGAGTCTTCTTGGGCAGCGCGGAAATGTCACCCAAAAAGACTACGCGCACATTTTCGCGCTTCAGAAGCGGCAGCTCGTCGATAAACGTCTTGGCAAACAGGTGCATCAGAACGTTGACCTCATGCTGCGGTCGATTCCAGTTTTCGGTCGAAAATGCATAGGCCGAAAGCACGTCGACGCCCAGGCGCACGCAGGCGGTAATGATCTCGCGCAGCGAGACGATACCCGCCTTGTGGCCCTCGGTGCGTGCAAGACCGCGCGACGTGGCCCAACGACCGTTGCCGTCCATGATGCACGAGATATGGTGCGGAATGTTATTGAGGTCAAGGTCGGAAAAACCGACGCCCGCAGGGGCGTCGGCAAAGTACTCGACCAGTTTATGCTCGTCGTATTGCACCTTAGATCTCCATGACCTCGGCTTCTTTTTCCTTCAGAAGCTCCTCGACCTTGGCGACATACTCATCAGTATGCTTCTGGACCTTGGCCTGCTCGCGACGTACGTCGTCCTCGGTGAGCTCCTCATCGCGCTCGAGCTTGTTGTTGAAGTCGCGACGGATGTTACGGATAGACACCTTGGCCTGCTCGGCGTACTCGCGGCACTCCTTGACGAGCTCGCGACGGCGCTCCTCAGTGGGAGCCGGGAACGGAAGACGAACGACGGTGCCATCGGAGTTGGGGGTAATACCCAGATCGGAAGCGCCGATGGCCTTGACGATAGCATTGATGAGCGCCTTATCCCACGGCTCGATGAGCAGCATGTGAGCCTCGGGGGTCTTGACGGCGGCAACCTGCGTGACCGGCGTGGGGACACCGTAATAATCGACGGTGATGTCGGACAGAATGTTGGCGTTGGCACGACCGGTACGGACCTTGGAGAAGTTATGCTTGAGGGACTCGAGCGACTTGTCCATATGGGCGGTGATGTTCTCTGCCATGCTTAATCCTCCTGATAGACGAGCGTGCCGACGGGCTCACCCGCGAGCGCGCGCTTGACGGTGTCCTCGCCATCGATGTTGAGGACCAAAATAGGCATACGGTTATCCTGGCACAGGGCCGTAGCTGTGGAATCCATAACCTGCAGACCGCGAACGAGAACCTCGTGATAGGTAATCTTGTCAAAACGGACGGCATCGGCGCACTTGACGGGATCCTTGTCGTAGATGCCGTCAACCTTGGTGGCTTTAATCAGAATCTCGGCGCCGATCTCGCACGCACGAAGAGCCGCGGCGGTGTCGGTCGTAAAGTACGGATTGCCCGAACCGGCGGCAAAAATAACGACGTTGCCCTTGGAAAGGTGGTTGATGGCGCGACGGCGAATATAGGGCTCGCAGATCTCGTTCATCTGGATAGCGCTCATCACACGGCAGGGAACGTCGTTATGCTCGAAAGCATCCTGCAGGGCGAGCGCGTTCATAACGGTCGCGAGCATGCCCATGTAGTCGGCCTGAGCACGCTCCATGCCACCGGCAGCGCCTGCCATGCCGCGGAAAATATTGCCGCCGCCGACAACGACGCCGACCTCATGGCCAACGGCGAGCAGCTCCTTGACCTGCTTGGCAAGATGATCGGTAACCTTGGGGTCGATGCCATATTGGCCGTCGCCCATCAGCGCTTCGCCGGAAAGCTTAAGAAGCACTCGTTTATATCGGATGTCGGACAAAGCGATCCTCCTTTAATTAGACTCTCAATATGATATCAAAGGCTCTGATAAGAGCCATGAAAAAGCAGGCTGTGAGTAAAACCCACAGCCTGCTCATTACCAGCTACAAGAGCTTATTTACTCGCCACGGACCAGACGGTCAAAGGCAACGACGGTAATGGTGTCGCCGAGCTCCTTGGAGACATGCTCAGCGTACTTCTTGATGGTGAGGGAGCTGTCCTTGATGAACTCCTGCTCGGTGAGCACGGACTGCTTGTAGAACTTCTCCAGACGGCCAACAGCCATCTTCTCCTGGATAGCCTCGGGCTTGCCGGACTCGGCAGCCTGGGCCATGTAGATCTGCTTCTCGTGCTCGACGGTCTCGGCCGGAACCTGATCGCGGGTAGCGCAGATCGGGGCGACGGCGGCAACCTGAAGGGCAACGTCGTGAGCGAAGGTCTTGAAGGACTCAGCCTGAGCGGTCTCGGCCTTCTCGAAGGCGAACTCGACGAGGACGCCGATCTTACCACCCATGTGGATGTAAGAAGCGAGCGCGCCGTTCTCGGCCTTGCGGGCAGCGAAGCGGGAGATCTTCATGTTCTCGCCCATGATGTGAATCATCTCGGTGAGCTCGGAGGAAACGGTCTCCTCGCCCATCGGCTTCTCGAGCAGAGCGTCGACGTCAGCAGGCTCGGTGGTAGCGACAACCTCAGCGACCTTAGAAGCAAAGCCGGTGAACTTGGCGTTGGAGCCAACGAAGTCGGTCTCGCAGGAGAGCTCGAGCAGAGCGCCGGTCTTGCCATCCTCGGAGACGAACGCGGCGACAGCGCCCTCGTTGGTCTCACGGCCAGCCTTCTTGGCAGCCTTGGCAAGGCCGTTCTTACGCAGAACGTCGACAGCGGCGTCCATGTCGCCGTCAGCCTCGACGAGAGCCTTCTTGCACTCCATCATCGGGGAGTCGGTCATCTCGCGGAGCTGCTTGACCATAGCGGCGGTAATCTGGGCCATTGTGGTTCCTTTCAAAGAGATGAAAAAGAATTAACTAAGACTGATTTACTCGGCCTTGGGCTCAGCGGCCATCTCGGCCTCGGAGACCTGCTCCTTACCGGAGCCAGCGAGGCAGGCGTCAGCCATGAGCTCGCACATAAGGGTGACAGCGGAGATAGCGTCATCGTTGCAGGGGATGCCGTACTCGACCTCGTCGGGATCGGAGTTGGTGTCGATCAGAGCGACGACGGGGATGTTCAGGCGCTGAGCCTCCTTGATGGCGTTCTCCTCGCGCTTAGTGTCGATGACGAAGAGAGCCTGGGGCAGACCCTTCATGTCGCGGGCGCCACCGAGGTTGGTCTGGAGCTTGGTGAGCTCCTTGCCGAGCACAGCCTGCTCCTTCTTGGGGAGCACTGCCATGCGGCCGTCCTCGACCATGGCCTCGAGCTCCTCCATGCGGTTGATGCGGGAGCGGATGGTGACGAAGTTGGTCAGCATACCGCCGAGCCAACGCTGGTTGATGTAGGGCATATTAGCGCGCTCAGCAGCGTTCTTGACGGCCTCCTGAGCCTGCTTCTTGGTGCCGACGAACAGCACGTTGCCACCCTTGGCGACGTTCTTGACGAAGGTGTAGGCCTGGTCGGCGTCGAGGATGGTCTGCTTGAGGTCGAGGATGTAGATGCCGTTGCGCTCACCGAAGATGAACGGCTTCATCTTGGGGTTCCAGCGACGGGTCTGGTGACCGAAGTGGCAGCCGGCCTCGAGCAGGGTGCGGATATTAATCTTGGTAGCCATGTTAAACCTCCTGTGGTTTGCCTCCGCGCGGGGTCATCCTCCAAAACCAACCCGGACATGTGCTACCAAAGCCCGGGCACCACGGTATGAAGTAGCCGCGCGTGCGTGATAAAAACATGTTGCCGTGAAGCAACCCGATGAATGATAGCAGGAATGCATCTTCGTGCCAACCCGCAATCAAAACCACACACCTGAGTGCGGCGCGGGACGTCCCAGCCACTATTCGCCTCGGGGATGGGCTTGAGCCACGGCACGTTTGAGCCGATCGGGCGTGAGGTGCGTGTAGATCTGCGTCGTGGACAGGCTCGCATGACCCAGCAGCTCTTGAACCGAGCGCAGGTCCGCACCGCCCTCGAGCAAGTCGGTCGCAAAGGTATGGCGCATCGCATGCGGGGCGATGTCGGCCGGAATGCCGGCGAGTGTCGCCAGAGTATGGAACCGCCGCCTGAGCATGGCGGCACTCATGCGATTACCGCGCGCCGATATAAGCAGCGGATGCGGCCCGGTAGTGGGGTCACGGCGCTTTGCCTGAGCGAGCAACTCCGGCCGCCCCTCCTCAATATAGAGACGCGTCGCCTCGAGCGCGCGACGATACAGAGGGCCGATACGTTCTTTGCTCCCCTTGCCCCACAGGCGCAGCGTGCGTTCGGACCACACAATGGACTCCACATTGAGTGCTGCGAGCTCAGAGATACGGGCGCCCGAGGCATAGAGCAGCTCGAGCATCGCCGCATCGCGCAGTCCCGCGGGTGTTGAGGTATCAGGCGTCTTGAGCAGCGCCTCCACCTGTTGGGTCGTCAGCACACCGGGTAGATCGCGCGGGAGCTTGGGCGAGGAAATTGCCGAGACCACATCGCCCTCCACGACCCCCTCGGCAGCCATCCACCGATAGAGCGAGCGAATGGCAGACAGGTGTGCCGCAAGCGTTCGGGGAGCCACCTGCTCACGCGAAAGTTCGGCAAGATAGCGACGAATGGTGCGCACGTCGGCAGCGAAAGCATCTATATCCTCACGCTCGCACCAGGCAGCAAAACGCTCCAGCCTCGAGCCATAGGCCGTCACCGTGTTGGGAGAAAGTCCCTCGACACGTGAGATATAGGCGATAAACGAGTCGACGGTGTCGTACAGGTCAAAGGCTATGACCGGTCGCCTCCAAACAAATCGGGGCGAGTGGCCAGATAGGCATCAAGGGCCTCGAGCGCACGGTCCGCATAGGCCTGGTAGCGGTCGCGCTTGCTGCGGCGCTTGCCATCCTCGAGTGGCGGCACCAGGCCAAAGTTGACATGCATAGGCTGATAGCCCACGGTGGCAGGATCGGTCGCATAGCCCACGAGCGCACCCAGGGCGCCCACACGCGGCAGCTCGACGCCCGCGGCCCCGATAGCCTCGGCATAGGTGTTGAGCGCCGCGAGCAGACCCGTCGCCACGGCTTCCATGTACCCCTCGGTGCCGGTGATCTGACCGGCCAGGCGCACGCCGGTGCCGGGCACGGCAAAGGTGCCATCGAGCACGTGCGGGGCGTCGACAAAGGTATTACGGTGCATGACACCGTAGCGGAAGAACTCAGCGTTCTCCAGGCCCGGCACCATATGGAAGACGCGCTTCTGCTCGCCAAAGGTCAAGTTGGTCTGGAAGCCCACCAGGTTATAGGCGGTCTTCTCCTTATTCTCGGCACGCAGCTGAATCGCCGCCCAGGGACGACGACCGGTTCGCGGATCGGTGAGGCCGACAGGCTTCATGGCGCCAAAGCGAATGGCGTCCTTGCCGGTGCGCGCAACTTCCTCGGCAGGCTGGCAGGCCTGGAACAGATCGCCGCCCTCAAAGTCCTTGAGCACCACGCGGTCGGCCGTGGTAAGCACCTCGATAAAGGCCTCGTACTCCTCCTTATTGAGCGGAGCGTTGAGATAGTCGCCGCTCCCCTGCTCCTCGTAGCGCGACTGCGAGAACAGCACGTCCATATCGAGCGTGGAGGCATCGACGATCGGCGCCGCGGCATCGAAGAACGCAAGGGCGTCGCCACCGACGAGCTTCATGACCTCTTCGCTCAGCGCCGGCGAGCACAAGGGGCCGGCGGCAATGACCACGTGACCTTCGGGAATCTGCGTGACCTCGCCGTGAATGATCTCGATATTGGGACGGGCGGCAACCTCGGCCTCGACAAACTCGGAAAACTTGACGCGGTCGACCGCCAAGGCGCCACCGGCGGGAACAGCCGCGCGATGGGCGCAATCGAGCAGGACTGAACCCATGCGCTCAAGCTCGGCCTTCAGCAATCCAGCCGCGGAATCCGGACGGGTCGACTTAAACGAATTGGAACAGACGAGCTCTGCCAGGTGATCGGTATGGTGGGCCGGGGAGCTAACCTGGGGGCGCATCTCGCACAGCTTTACGGCGAACCCGCGATCTGCCAGCTGAATCGCGCACTCCGAACCCGCCAGACCGCCACCGATAACCGTCACCTGATCAAACAGCATCTGCAAACACCTTTCTAATTGACATGTTTTCCCATTGTGACCGAAGGGTGTCTGAGCGTGAAGGGGCAAAAGCTTGGAGGGCGCATACCTTCCATCCATCATGCGCTCGATAAGACCCTCGAGCTCAAGCGAACCCAGGAGTTTTGGAGTACGCCGACGGCATCGAGCGAGACGAGCGCCGCGATGTCGTCGACCTTGAGCGGAGAGGCGATGAGCGCATGCATCACGGTCTGCTGTGTTTGATCCAGGTCGGCAATGCCGGGAGCATCGGGGCGCGAGTAGCGCAGGGTGCCGTAGATGCGTGAAATAGCCATCTCGATAGATTCCTCGTCGATGATGCAGCAGGCACCGTTCGCAATGAGGTAATTCGTGCCACGCGACTCGGGCGATAGGATCGACCCTGGCACGGCAAGAAGTTCTCGCCCCAAATCCATAGCAGCCTCGGCTGTAGAAAACGTCCCGGAAGGCATACCCGCCTCGGATACAAAGAGGGCTTGCGACAGGGCCGCGATTACGCGATTGCGGCGCGGAAAGGCAAACTTGCGCGGACCCATGCCCCACGGAGAGATCGACACGACCGCGCCACCCGTATCGAGCGTGCGCGTAATAAGCCCCGCGCTCGAACGCGGGTAGACCACGTCGGCGCCCGTCCCCAGCACCACGACGTGTTTGCCGCCGGCATTGACCGCAGCCCAACCCGAGGCCTGGTCACAACCGACCGCGCCGCCCGAAACTACCGTCACGCCCGCCTCGACCGCAACCTTTGCCGCAAGCTCTGCCACGGCAAGACCATACGGAGAGGCCTTGCGCGCGCCGATGATGGAGAGCGCGGGCGTCGAAAGCACCTCGGGGTTGCCGCGCACATAGAGTGTCTGGGGTACATCAGAAAGCTCCAAAACGGTCTCGGGATACAACGCGTCACCTGGATGCAGCTCGAAGGTCCCCTCGGCCATCATTGGTCCCTCCTTCCCTGGTACATCGCCGCCTCGAGCACGTGGTCCTGCGTCACTTGCTCGCTCTCGGCGACGTCGGCGATGGTACGCGCGATACGCACCAGGCGCACGATGCCGCGGCCCGTGAGATGCGTGCGCTTCGACAGGCCGAGCACACACTTCTCCGCCGCATCATCGAGCTCAAAGGTCGAAACGACGCCGTCAATGGACCGTGTCTCGTCATCCTCGGCCTCGGCATCAGCATCGTCCATACGGGATTCGCGCCAAGCGCGAAAAGCGCGACCGCGCACAACGTAGTCACGTAACTCAGCTGACGACATACCCTCCGCGCCCTCGATAATCACCTGAGGGTCGGGACGGGTCACATCGATCATCATGTCGATACGGTCGGCCAAAGGACCGCGCAGTTTAGACCGATAGCGCTCGACCATCGCCGCCGAGCAGCGACACGGTACCTCACGATCGCCCAAAAAGCCGCAGGGGCAGGGATTGCTCGCAGCCAGCAGCTGAAAGCGCGACGGGAAGGTAAAAGCCCCGTCGACGCGTACGATCCTCACATAGCCGCGCTCGATGGGCTGACGCAGCGTCTGCAGCACACCCGTGGGAAACTCAGCAAGCTCGTCCAAAAATGAGCACGCCGCCATGAGCAAGGCTGATCTCACCCGGGTGCACCGGGCGCCCACCGCCGATAAGACCTGCGGTCGAAATACTGTGATGGGGACTGCGGAAGGGCCGGTGCCCCGCCAACAAGCCATCAATGTTCTCACCCAAAACCGAATGGATGCACAGCGCCTCCTGTTGATCCTCAACGGAAAGCTCGGGCAGGATGCCGGTCATACGGCGCGCGAGCATGGTCTTACCCGAACCGGGCGAGCCGATCATGAGCAGGCCGAGCTCGCCGGCGGCCGCAAGCGCCATGCCGCGTTTAGCGACTTCCTGCCCCAGCACATCGGCATAGTCGAGTTCGGGCTCAAAGGTCGTCTCAACACCCTCGGAATCCAGATAATGACGCACGGCATCGCCCATGCCGCGAGCAAGCTGAGACAGATGATCGATAAAGCCGCAATCAACGCCCGCAAGCGGCACATGCTGATCGGACCTGCCGGCGATAAAGGACAGCCCCATGTCACGAGCCAGCAGCTGAAACGCCACCTCGCCCTTGACGGGAAGCACCGTACCGTCCAAGCCGAGCTCGCCGGCGATAAGGCAGCGATCGAGGTTGTCACGGGGAATCTGTCCATCGGCCGCCAACACCGCGATGGCGATGGGCAGATCAAAGCCGCTACCGGTCTTGCGAATATCGCCGGGCGCCAGATTGACCGTAATGCCCGAGCGCGGGATCTCGAACCCGGCGGAGCGCATCGCACAGCGAATACGACCGCGTGACTCCATCACCTCCATACTCGGAATGCCGAGCATCTGAATACCCGGAACGCCGCCGGCAAGCGAGACCTCGACCGTGACGGGAATTGCCTCGACGCCGCGGATGCAGGCCGCGTGAACGGCAAACGTCTCGAACGCCATCACGACACCTGCCAATCGAATGCGTTGTACTGATGCTCGATCTCGGCGATATGCCCGCCGCGAATGGTGACACCCACGGCATCGAAGCGAATCGCCTTGAGCGGATAATGCTCCATGAGATAGCAACTTGCGATGCGGCGGTAGCGGCGTTGTTTTTGGGCGTCCACGGCCTCCTCGGGAAAGACCCGCGTGTTGCAATCCAGTGCGACGCGTCTGGTCTTGACCTCGGCCATCACCACGACATCGTCGAGCTCATCGAGCAGCACCAGATCGGCCTCGCCCTCGGTGCAACGATAACCCTGCTCCAGCAAGGTGTAGCCGCGCTCGTTAAAGTAGTCGATGGTGATCAGCTCGCCCAGCATGCCCAGCTCGCGGGGACTGAGTCCCTTGATAAACTCGGGCGTCATCGCCCCGCAGTCGAGCTCGCCGTTTTCCCAACGCTCCTTGAGCTGCTGCGTCTTGCTCTTTTTGCTTGCGGCACTCATGGGGTCTCCTTTCCCGCACGCTGCATTGCCCCGATGATGAGGGCACCTTTCATGCGGGTAAGTACCGGAAGCAAACCAAAAGCTGACCAAATGCCGTCAAAAAACGGGCCGTACGCAGCAATGGTGTTGCATACGGCCCGCTACCAGCAGGTTTATAAAACCCCTGAGGTCCCTGTCTCCACAATTGACCTAGAAAAGGCGCTCAGTCTGCAGAAAGTTTCCGCAAAAGCTCACGCGGTGCAGTGGACAAAGTCCATGTTTGCGAATGGCCTCGATATGCTCGGGGCTTGCATAGCCCTTCGACTCGGCCAGATGGTACTCGGGATACTCGGCGTCGTACTCGACCATCATCTCGTCACGCGTGACCTTGGCCATGATGGACGCCGCGGCGATACAGGCGATCTTGGCATCGCCCTTCACCACGTCGCGCTCGTTGGGAACGGCGCCCAAGGGGTTGCCATCCATGAGGACGCAGTCGGGTTCAAGTCCCGTATCGGCCACGGCGCCCGCAACGGCGGTACGGATAGCACGGGCCATGCCCATTTCATCGATATCCTTCGGCGCGATATGGCAAAAAGCCGATTGCCGTCGCCACCTCGGCAATCTTCACCGAGAGCAACTCGCGGCGCGCGGGCGTGAGCTTTTTGGAATCGTTGATACCCCAGACGCGCGGCTCCATAGGAAGACAGACGGCGCATACCGTCAAAGGGCCGGCCACCGATCCGCGACCTACCTCGTCGACACCAACGACCACCCCATCGCCGCCAAGCTCATGCATAAGCTCGTACATGTCATTGACGCGCTCGCGCTCGGCAAGCTCTTTGTCATGGCGTTTGAGGGCGCGTTCACAAGCCTTGATCACCTGCTGGCGCGGGTCCTCGCGATAATGCTCCACGAGGGCGGGGATCTCCTCAAACGTAGCGCTCGCCAACTCACCGGCAACCTGCGATGCCGAAACCGAGCTCGTCATGTTGGCCATACCAGGCCCTCCTTGCATGCAAATCGGATAAAAAGAAGGGCCACCCGAAGGTGACCCTTGTGTCCAAACGAGTGGACAGACGCTGCGATCTTCTTAGCGCTTCTCGGGGATGCGAGCAGCCTTGCCCACCTTGTCGCGGAGGTAGTACAGCTTGGCGCGACGGACGCGACCATGACGGACGACCTCGAGCTTGGCGATCTTGGGGCTGTGAAGCGGGAAAGTACGCTCAACACCGACACCGAAGGACATCTTGCGGACGGTGAAGGTCTCGCGGGCACCGGCGCCGGCCATGCGGATGACGTCGCCCTGGAAGACCTGAATGCGCTCGCGGTCGCCTTCCTTAATGCGGTAGTGAACCTTGACGTTGTCGGCGACGCGAACCTGAGGAATGTCCTCGCGGATCTGCTGACGCTCGATTGCGCGGATGTAATCCATGTGCAATTCCTTACTCTTCTAGAGGTGCCGTACCACCTTGGCCGGCACGTAGTTGAACAAACGTATTCGAGTATACACGCGCGGGTTTCTGCTGCAAGAACAATTTTTTGCGCAGACAAAAAGACAAAACCCGCACATGATAACCGCCCGTCTCACGAATGAGACGGGCGGCATGAAGGGGGCTACGCTAGGCGTCTAAACCCAAAACGTTAGGCGGAACGCTTGGCCTCGAGCTTGGCCTGAGCGGCAGCCAGGCGCGCGAGGGGCACGCGATAGGGCGAGCAGGACACGTAGTCCACGTCGGCCACGTTAAACAGGCCCTTGATGGACTTGGGGTCGCCGCCGTGCTCGCCGCACACGCCAAAGTGCATGTCGGGATTGGTGGCGCGGCCCTTCTCGACGGCCAAGCGCACGAGCTCCAGCACCGCCGCGTCGATGGTCTCGAAGGGGTTGTCTTTCAGGATCTTTTTATGCATGTACAGCGGGATGAACTTGGCCTCGGCGTCATCGCGCGAGAAGCCAAAGGTCGTCTGGGTGAGGTCGTTGGTGCCAAAGCAGAAGAAGTCGGCATGATGGGCGATCTCGTCAGCGACCATGCAGGCACGCGGCAGCTCGAGCATCGTGCCCACGGGAATATTGAGCTCGACGCCTTCCTCGGCGGAAACCTCGGCGATCACGCGCTCGATAACCTCGCGGGTCTGGACATGCTCGGCCGTGATGGAAACGAGCGGAACCATGATCTCGGGGCGCGGGTCGACACCCTCCTTGATAAGGCGGGCAGCGGCCGTGGCGACGGCGCGAACCTGCATGAGCGGCAGATCGCCAAAGACGACGGACAGGCGCACGCCGCGCAAGCCCAGCATGGGGTTGGACTCGACCATGCCGTCAATGCGACGCAGGCGGGCGCGCAGGGCAGTGAGCTCCTCCTCGGGAGCGCCGGCGGCCTCCTTCTTGGTGATGGCGACCTCGAGCTCGCGAGGATTATCCAGGAACTCATGAAGCGGCGGATCGAGCAGGCGGACGACCACATCGCGACCGGACATGGTCTTGAACATCGCCAGGAAGTCCTCGGTCTGAACCTTGAGCAAGTCGGCCAGGGCCTGCTGCTTCACGGCCTCATCGTCAGACAGGATAAAGCTCTGGATGATGTTCTTGCGATCGCCCAGGAACATGTGCTCGGTGCGGCACAGACCGATGGCCTCGGCGCCAAACTCGAGCGCGAGCTCGGCATCCTCGGGGTTGTCGGCGTTGACGCGCACGTGGTTGGCGTGACCGTCGGTCTCGTCCAAACGGATCTCATCGGCCCAAGACAGGATGGTGTCCAGGTCGCCGGTGAGCTCGGCCGAAACCAGGTCGACGGCGCCGTCGACGACGATGCCCTGGGTACCGTCGATGGAGATGACATCACCCTCGCGCAGCACGCGGTCGCTGCCCTCGATGTGCACGACCTTCTCGGCAGCGTCGATATGGAAGCGCTCAACACCGCAGACGCAGGGCGTACCCATGCCGCGGGCGATAACGGCGGCATGGCTCGTCTTGCCGCCATGGCTGGTCAGGATGCCCTCGGCGGCGACCATGCCCTTCAGGTCGTCGGGGTTGGTCTCCCAACGAACCAGAATGACCTTGTGACCCTCGGCGGAACGTGCGACGGCGTCATCACTCGAGAACACGACCTCGCCCACGGCGGCACCAGGGCTGGCGTTAAGGCCGCTGGCCAGGGCCTCGTACTTCTTGGAGGCGTCGAACTGCGGGTGCAGGAGCTGGTCGAGCTGCGCGGGATCGATGCGGCTCACAGCCTCCTCGCGGGTGATGAGGCCCTCCTCGACCATTTCGATAGCAATGCGCAGGGCGGCAGTGGCGGTGCGCTTGCCCACGCGGGTCTGGAGCATCCAGAGCTTGCCCTGCTCGATGGTAAACTCGATATCGCACATATCGCGGTAATGATCCTCGAGCGTCAGGAACACGCGCTCGAGCTCCTCGCCTGCGGACTCGAGGCCCGAGGTGGTCTTGAGGTCGGCGATGGGCTCGGTGTTTCGGATGCCGGCGACGACGTCCTCGCCCTGGGCATTCACCAAAAAGTCGCCATAGAACTCCTTGGTGCCGTCGGCCGGGTTGCGCGTAAAGGCGACGCCGGTCGCAGAGGTCTCGCCCTTGTTGCCAAAGGCCATGGCCTGGACGTTGACGGCGGTGCCGAGCTCGTCGGAAATGGCGTGCTGCTTGCGGTAGATGCAGGCGCGCTCGTTCATCCAGCTGCCAAAGACGGCCTGGATGGCAAGGCGCAGCTGGAGCTCCGGATCGTGCGGGAAGACGGGCTTACCGTCGGCGACCTCGAGCTCGGGATACAGGGTCGCCTCGACGTTATCGGAGAAAATACCCTTGAACGTCTCGACAAGCTCCTGCAGGCCCTCGGCCGAAAGCTCGGAATCGACGCGAACGCCGGCGACCAGGCGGGCCTGGGTCAGGGCATTCTCGAACAAGTCGGCATCGACACCCATGACGACGTTGGAGAACATCTGGATAAAGCGGCGGTAGCTATCCCAGGCAAAGCGCGGGTTTTGCGTCTGGGCGATAAGGCCCTGGACGGAATCGTCGTTGAGGCCCAGGTTGAGAACCGTGTCCATCATGCCGGGCATGGAGAACGGAGCGCCCGAGCGGACCGACACGAGCAGCGGATCGGAGGCATCGCCGAGCTTCTTGCCGCAGCGGGCCTCGAGGTCGACCTCGGCGGCAACGATCTCGTCGAGCGCGCCCTCCGGCCACACGTTGCCGGCGCCGGAGTACTCAACGCAAGTCTGGCAGGTAATGGTAAAGCCACCGGGAACCGGCAGGCCGATACGGCTCATCTCGGCAAGGTTAGCGCCCTTGCCACCAAGCACGAAGTTCATGGACTTGTCGCCCTCGGTGACACAGGTGCCCTGGGCGTCGGTTCCAAAACGGTAAACCCTCTTGCAATCGCTCACGATACTTCCCCTTCCATGCGCTTACGCGCACGACCGTGGTAACGAATCGACCCGCAGGATGCAGGCCGTGAGGGAACTATACGGCGGGTTTTGGGCAGGCTTGAGCAGAGGGTGCGCGGTTTGGTAAACGTGCTAAAACAGGCGGTAAACGGTAGGTAAAGTTGGTTACCTTATGAAGATACCACTACAAGGAAAGTGCAGGTCGGATGTGATGTTTTTGCTAAATCGCTTTACCATTTATCAGCATTATTTCCAAGTATTCTCTTTGGTTAGCTAAAAGAGCCCCGTCCCAAATTAGCTACCCAAACAACCTTGTCCCAAGTGAGCTACTTTTGTTGAGCGCGGCGGGCGGCACGGCGTGCTCTTGCCTCTTGAATCTCTTCGAGGTGAGCAATGATCTCGGCAGCGCTTTCCTCGATGGCTTTGCCGTCGGTACGCACTACAAAGCAGCCCAGGCGTTTCATGAGCGCGCGGGCTTCCGCAAGCTCACTACGCACGCTCTCGGGCTCGGCATAGGAGCCTGCGACGGCGCGGGCGTAGTCGTCGCCCAAGCGGCTATCGCGAATCTCGGAAATCACATCGACGGTCGAAATCAAGCCGAACAGGCGCATCGGGTCAACCTCGTAAATCGACTTGGGCGGCTCCATGCCATGCGCCAGTGGGACATTGGCGACCTTGTAGCCCTGATAGGCTAAATACATCGACAGCGGCGTCTTGGATGTACGCGACACACCCAGCAGCACGATATCGGCACCCGACAGATCGTCGCAACCACGACCGTCATCGTGCTCAACGAAATACTCCATGGCCTCGATACGATGGAAATAGCGGTCATCGGTCTTGTGAATCACGCCCGCAACGCACTTGGGCGGCACACCGATGAGCGACGACAGCACGGCAAGCGTCGGGCCGATCAGGTCGACCGAACGGATATGCAGCATACCCAGGTAATCGAGCACGCGGGCGCGAAGCGCCGGATCGACAATGGTATGGAACACGGCGACATCGCGATGGTCGGCATCGACGCGCGGCCCCACAAATGACTTGACCTGCTCCACCGAGGTCACCTTGGGCAGGCGCAAGAGACGAAAAGCCCCTTCATCAAATTGCCCGGACGCCGCAAGCACCACCTCACAAGCGGTATCGCCGAGCGAATCGGAGATAACGATAACGGTGGGACGAGCGGTGACCGGGCAATCCATGCGGGGCTCCTTTTGCGCTTATGCGCAGGCTGGCTTACTTTTTGCGGGCAAGCTCACCGATGTTGGCGATGCCGGAGAAAACGGCCTCGAAGCGGTTGAGCAGCTTAAGGCGATTATCGCGAAGCTGCTCGTCCTTGTCCATGACCATGACCTCATCGAAGAAACGGTCGATGGGCGCACGCAGGGCGGCGAGGGCGGCAAATGCGGCCGGGTAGTCCTCGGCAGCAAGGGCGGCATCGACGGCAGTCTGAGCGGCCTCGGAGGCGTCGGCAAGCGCAAGCTCAACCTCGCCCATCAGGGCGCGGTCGTACTCCGCACCCAGCTCGGGCTTGGAGATATGCGCGGCGCGGGCATAGGCGGTCGCCAGGTTGTCGAACGTCTCAGCGTCGTTCTTGCGGGCCTCGTCGAGGGCGGCGCAGCGGGCGAAGAAGACGGACGGGGCGATAATGTGCACCGCGGAGACGGCGGTAACGGTATCGGCCGGGATCTTTTCGTCGCGGGCCATGCTCACCAGGCGGCCATGGAAGAAGTCACGAACCTGCTGGGCGACCTCGGCGGCGTCGAACTCAATGCCCTGCTCGCTATAGAGCTCGAGCGCAAAGTCGATGAGCGACGTAGGATCGATCGACAGACGGTCGCGCAGGATGTTGATGATACCGATAGCGGCACGACGCAGCGCGTAGGGATCGGAGGAGCCAGTCGGGGGCTCGCCGATGGCAAAGATACCGGCGATGGTATCGAGCTTGTCAGCGCAGGCCACGATGCAGCCAGCGGTGCCCTCTGGCAGCTCGTCGCCGGCAAAGCGGGGACGATAATGATCGCGAATGGCGTGGGCAACCTCGTCGTTCTCCCCCATCGCGGTCGCGTAATAACCGCCCATCACGCCCTGCTGGCTCGTGAACTCGACGACGGCGTTGGACACCAGGTCTGCCTTGCACAGGTGCGCGGCGCGAGCAGCGTCGGCGGCAAGATGGGCGCCCAGGTGAGCCTCGCGGGCGATGGCGAGCGCGAGCTGCTCGATGCGCTCGGACTTGGCGAGCACGCTGCCGAGCTTCTCCTGGAAAGCGACCTTGGACAGGCGCTCACGGAACTCGTCGAGGGAGATCTTCAGGTCCTCCTCGTAGAAGAACTTAGCGTCGTCCAGACGGGCGCGCACGACGCGCTCGTTACCGTCGATCACGCGCTCGGCGTTCTCGGGCTTGCTGTTGGAGACGACCACGAACTCACGCGTAAGCTTGCCCTCGCCGTCATAGATCGGGAAGTAGCGCTGGTTGGTGAGCATGGACTCGCAGATGATCTCGTGCGGGACCTTGAGGAACTCCTCGTCGAAGGTACCGACGAGCACCGTCGGCCACTCGCAGAGGTTAATGACCTCCTCAAAGACCTTCTTGGGCGTGTCGACATGGCAGCCGGGGCGAGCGGCCTCGACCTCGGCGATACCGGCAAGGATGGCCTCACGACGACGCTCGGCAGAAAGCACGCCGGCGTCCTCGAGCACCTGCTCGTAGACGGCGGGGCTAGCGACAACATGGTCACCGGGGCCAAGCACGCGATGGCCACGCGTGGTGTTGCCGCTCGTCACGTCGGCAAACGACACAGGCACAATATCCTCGCCCAGAAGGCAGCAAATCCAGCGGACCGGACGCACGAACGTCGCGTGCTCGTGCCCCCAGCGCTGGCTGCGGTAGTTGGGCCACTGCAGGCCGGCGATAGTCTTCTCGCACAGGGCCGTCAGGATCGGGGTAGCCGGTGCGGAGGGAATGTTCTTCTCGGCGAACACATACTCGCGGCCGTCGGTGTCCTCACGACGGACCAAGTCCTCGGCAGCCACACCGAACTTACGGGCGAAGCCCTGTGCGGCCTTGGTGGCGTTGCCGTCGGCATCAAAGGCAATGTTTGCCGCGGGGCCGCGCTTGACCTCGTGAACCTCATCGGTCGCAGTGGCGACGTTGGCCACGAGCGCAGCCAGACGACGCGGACTCGAGATCACGCGGACCTCGCCATGGGCCAGACCGGCCTCGTCGAGGCCCTTGGCGATCATGGTGCCAAGCTGCTTGACAGCATTGTTCAGCGGTGCGGAGGGCATTTCCTCCGTACCAATCTCAAACAGGAAATCCTTAGCGTCTGCCATGGCTTACGCCACCTCGCCTTCCTGGTCGGCATTCTCGTTGACTCCGGCGACCTCGGCCATGTAGGCCTCGCAGCACGCCTTGGCGACGGCGCGGACGCGCAGGATGTAGTTGGCACGCTCGACCGCGGACAGGGCGCCACGGGCATCGAGCAGGTTGAAGGCATGGCTGCACTTCATGACGCAGTCGTACGCCGGCAGCGGCAGTTTGCGCTCCAGGCAGGAATGGCACTCGGCCTCGTAGTCGTCAAACTTCTGACGCATCATCTCGACGTTGGCGACCTCAAAGTTATAGGCACTGAACTCGCGCTCGTTCTCGAGGAACACGTCGCCGTAGGTCATGGGCGTGCCATCGGGCAGGTAGCTCCACACCAGATCGTAGACCGAGTTGACGCCCTGGGCGTACATGGCGATACGCTCCAGGCCATAGGTAATCTCGACGGGCACGGGGTCGACCTCGATACCGCCCACCTGCTGGAAGTACGTAAACTGCGTGACCTCCATGCCGTTGAGCCAGACCTCCCAGCCAAGGCCCCAGGCGCCCAGGGTCGGGCTCTCCCAGTCGTCCTCGACAAAGCGGACGTCATGGTCGTTGGGGTCCAGGCCAATGGCGGCCAGCGAACCCAGGTAGAGCTCCTGGGCGTTGACCGGCGACGGCTTGATGAGCACCTGGAACTGATAGTAGTGCTGCATGCGGTTAGGGTTCTCGCCGTAGCGGCCGTCGGCGGGACGGCGGCAAGGCTGCGCATAGCAGGTGCGCCACTCGGCGGGACCGAGCGAGCGCAGCGTGGTCGCGGTATGGAAGGTACCGGCACCGACCTCGGAGTCATAGGGCTGCATAATGACGCAGCCCTGCTCGCCCCAGTACTGCTGGAGGCGCAGGATGATGTCTTGGAAGGAAAGCGATGAAGCGTTCATGCCTCTAATATCCCCTCGTCGAAACGATTACACGGTTAGGTACTGTACTATAGCGGATTTTTAGTCGATAGCGCCGATGCGGTTGAGCGGCCAGTAGCGCACAAGCGCCACAGCGATCAAATCAGAGCGATCGACGGGACCAAAGTAGCGCGAGTCGGCAGAGTTTTCGCGGTTGTCGCCCATCACCCACACGCACCCGTCGGGAACGGTGTAGGGATAACTCACCTGGGCGCCAGGCGCTTGGACCGAAAGCGGCCAGCTCATGCCCGTCGTATAGTCCTCGTCGAGCGCCTGGCCGTCAACGACGACCTTGCCGTCCTGAAGGTCGACCGTCTGGCCGGCCGTGGCGATGACGCGCTTTACCAGCACGTCATGCTCGGATGTGGCATCGGGGTTGTGAAACACCACGATATCGCCCTGTTTGACGGGCTGTCCGAGTTCGAGCGTCACCTTCTGCGCCAGAATCTGATCGCCGATCTCGATCGTGTCCTCCATGGAACCGGTGGGCACTACAAAGGGCTCGACCACAAACGAGCGAATCAAGAAGGTGGCGACCAGTGCGATCGCGATGACCGCGATCCACTCAAAAGCGCCCCTCAACGCGGAATGTTGCGTAGGAACCATACTCACTCCTCGCTCTGCGAATACGAAGCGTCAAGGATCACCTGCGCGTATGCGCGCTCCTGGGGCGTGAGCCGCGCCGTCTCGATCAGGTCGGGACGCCAGCGGCAGGTGCGCTCGATGGCATTCTTACGGCGCCAGGCGTCAACCTTGGCATGGTCGCCGCTCACGAGCACCGGCGGCACGCCCTCGCCGTTGAACTCGGCAGGGCGGGTGTACTGCGCATACTCGAGCAGGCCTCCGTCCTCGGCGGTCGAGAACGACTCGTCCACGTTGCTCATCTCGTCACCAAGGGCGCCGGGGATCAGGCGTACGACGGTATCAGCCACCACCATAGCGGGCAGCTCGCCGCCCGTGAGCACGTAGTCGCCGATCGACAGGCGCTCATCGGCATACGCATACGCACGCTCGTCGACGCCCTCGTAGCGGCTGCACACAAACAGCAGGCGCTCGCTTTTGAGTAGGCGCTCGGCCACATGCTGCGTAAAGGGCTCGCCACAGGGCGTAAAGAACACCACGGTGGGCTTGGGACCCTCGGAGCTAATAGCCTCGATGGCCTCGGCAATAGGCTCAACCTTCATGAGCATGCCCTGCCCGCCGCCGTACGGCTCGTCATCGACGGTACGATGGCGGTCGTGCGTCCAGTCGCGCAGGTTATACGCCTTAAAATCAAAAAGGCCGGCCTTGCGGGCGCGGCCCAAAATCGATGTGGACATGACGGGCTCAAACATCTCGGGAAAGACCGAAAGGGTCTCAATCAGCATGTTGTCCTCCCTACTTGTCCATATCGATCAGGCCGTCCATAACGTGGACGGAAATTGTTCCTGTGTCGGGAAGATCGAGCACAACCTGCTCGATCACGGGAATCAGCACCTCGCCGTACCGATCACCCTCGACAACCCAAACATCGTTAGCGGGCGTCGACATGATCTCGACGATCGTGCCGAGCGAACCGAAGCGCTCGTCGACCACCTCGCGACCCATCAGGTCGGTATAGGCGGCGTCGAGCGAATCGAGCTCAAAGTCGTCACGATTTGCCAGCACATAGCATCCCGTGATGCCCTCGGCGGCCGTCAAGTCGTCAATGCCCTCAAACGAGACCAGATCGCCATCGCCCGTATCGGTGACGGACACGACCGTGCAAAAGCGGTCGCGCTTGAGCGCCGGCGGCGTCAGGGCGACGCGCATACCCGGCGTCAATACAGAAGGAAGCCCCCGCAGCGGCTGCGCGAGGACCTCCCCCTTCCTTCCGTGCGGCTTGACCACACGGGCGATGTTTTTGTACTGGGACCTCAAGGTCCTAGCCCAGAACCTCTACCTCGACTGCAGTGTCGAGGCGAGCGGCCAGTGCACGGGCGAGCGTGCGAATGGCCTTGATGGTACGGCCACGACGGCCGATGACCTTAGCGACGTCATCCTCGGCGACAGAAACCTCGATCGTAGAGGTGTCGTCACCATCGATGACCTCAAGGCTCACGGAATCCGGGTCGTCGACGATCTGAACAACGAGATATTCGACGAGATCGGCGATGCGATCTGAGAGCATTGCCTCACCCTCGAGCTGTGCAGCGTCAACCTCAGGCACGATTTACTCCTCGGCGCCCTCAGCGGCCTCAGCGGCAGCCTTAGCGGCCTCGGCCTCTTTGGCGAGCTGCTTCTTGGACTTCTTGACGACGGTCTCGGTCTTCTCGCCCTCGTTGGCGGCCTTGACCAGAGCGGCGACGGCGTCGGTGAGCTGAGCGCCCTTGGACTGCCAGTCGGCGATCTTCTCGAGGTCGAGGTTGATGGTCTTGGGGGCGGTCATCGGGTTGTAGCGGCCAACCTCCTCGATGATACGACCGTCACGCGGGGCGCGGGAATCGGCGACGACGACACGGTAGTACGGACGCTTCTTAGCGCCGTGACGAGCAAGGCGAATCTTGACTGCCAAAGGAAACTCCTCCAACCAAGCAGCTTTAGGCTGCAACTACAAACAAACAGTTGAACATAATACGCCATCGACGCGGGCAGGTGAAGTCCGTGAGACCAACTTCTTCGGTGTAGTCGAAGGCAAATCCATATCTTAGACAAGAATTCGGGATTTGCAAGCACATACACGCACCCCACATGAGCTGCGCGGTATACTCATGACATGGAAAGACGCGAACATACATACGGTTATGAGGATGCCATGGGCGTCACGCCGCCTCCCTGGACGGGTCCGGCGGTGGGCCTGATGGACCTCGATGCGTTTTTTCGCGAGCGTGGAGATGCTCGATCATCCCGAATGGCGCGGAAAGCCGCTCATCGTGGGCGGAGACGCCGATTCCCGCGGCGTTGTGTCCACCTGTTCTTACGAGGCACGTCGCTTTGGCGTGCACTCCGCCATGCCCTCAGCCGAGGCACGGCGCTTGTGCCCGCAAGCCATTTGGACGCACGGGCACTTTGATCGCTACCGCGAGGTGAGCGCGCAGGTCATGGCGATTCTTGCCGAGGAGACGCCGCGCGTTGAGCGCGTATCGATCGACGAAGCCTTTATCGATATCACACCGGGTCGCTTTGCGCCCGAGGACCCGCTGCTGGTTGCACGGCGTATAAGCGACCGCGTGGCAGCGCTGGGAGTGACGTGCTCCATTGGCGTAGGCTGCAACAAGACGGTCGCAAAGATCGCAAGCGAGCGGGATAAGCCGTTTGGGCTGACCATCGTGCGCCCCGGAACCGAGCAGCGCTTTTTGGCCGCGCTGCCGGTATCTGCCATGAGCGGCATCGGGCGCTCGGCCGAGGAGCGACTGCGCCGCATGCGCATCTACACGCTCGGCGAGCTATCACGTGCACCGGAATCCACCTTGGCCTCTAATTTTTGGCGTCAACGGCGAACGCATGCGCCAGCGTGCGCTGGGACTCGAAATCTCCGAAGTCACGAGTCTCGATGAAGGGCGCGAGGTCAAGTCGGTCAGCAATGAGCGCACCTTTGCGAAAGATTTGACTGAGCGTGGGGACATCGAAGCGGCGATTGCGCTGTTGGGAGAGTCGGTTGGACGCCGCCTGCGCCGTCAGGGACTGACGGGCGGCACGGTAACGCTCAAGCTTAAGTATTCGTATGGCAGCGGACGCACGGCGCAGCGGCGGCTTCCCCACCCCACCGACGATGAGAACATCTTTGTGGCGGTTGCGCTCGAACTGCTCGACAACATCTGGCAGGAAGGCATGCATGTGCGTCTGGCGGGTATCGGGATGAGCGACTTTGACCATCAGGGCGGCATCCAGACCGACCTGTTCTGCGAAGTCGACGACCGCGGAGCCCAATCAAGCGACCGTCGCGACCTCTCAGTCGCGATCGATGCCGTCCGAGACAAGTTCGGCGACACCGCCCTATCCTTCGGCCGCCAATCCCGCTTCAACGATTAACCGCCTTTAGGCAAAAAGAAAGCCGGGCAGGTGCGGAAAACCGCAACTGCCCGGCGAAATGCGCGAAGCTAGCTAAAAATCCCCGTATCAAATGAGCTACTAGAGGAGATTGAGGGGGAGCTGGGGGGCGTCACCCCAGAGCTTTTCTAGGCGGTAGAAGTCGCGGGCTTCGGGAGTGAAGACGTGGACGACAACCGAGCCGTAGTCCATGAGCATCCAGGTCTTCTGCTCGCGGCCCTCGATGGAGAACGGATGCTCGCCGCAAGCCTCGGCGACCTTCTCCTCGATCTCGTCGACGATCGAATCGACCTGGCGGTTGTTGGTACCGGTGGCAAGCACAAAGTAGTCGCACACGTCGGAAAGCTCGGTCAGGTCGAGCACCTGCACGTCCTCGCCCTTCTTGTCGTAGGCGGCCTGCGCGGCGGCGCGGGCGACATCCTCGGCGGCGACACCGCTCGCGGACAGCGAGGCGGCGGTGCGGTCGGACGTGGCAACGAAACTCTTGTGCTCCACACCTTCAAGAATCTGCTCGTCAGTCATGGTCTCGTCGGCCATGGAATACCTCTTTCTAGACACACCCGAGCTAGCGCAGCTGGGCGTAATGGTTGTAAATCGTAATAGCCGTGGGATAAAGATAGCGCCCGGACTGGATCACATAGACCAGACCCTGCGCAAAACAGGAGAAGAACAACTCATCGAGCGAGGACTTCCCCACCATCTTGCGCAGCGCATGGGCATAGTCGCCGTGACGGTTGGGCTCGATGGCATCTGCCACAAAGACCACCATATCGAGCGGCGTCATGTCGCAGGCACCCACGGTGTGACGGTCGACAGCTTGGAAAACAGCCGGCGACAGCTCGGGAAAAAGCTGCGGAAGCTCATAGGCGGCAACAGGGCCATGCAAAAGCGGCGTCGCGGCGGAAGGAGAGCCGGCAACCTTGATGCCATAGTGAAGCGCGCGGGCCACGAGCTCGTCATCGGAAAGAACCTTGTCCCAGTCGTGAATTAAGCCGGCGGCAGCCGCATCAAAGCGGTCAACGCCGTAGACCTCGGCCAGATGAAGTGCGGTCTCGGCAACACCCAGCGAATGCACATAGCGCTTGCGCTTATCTTTCATGCGAACATCGAGCAGCTCTTGAATGCGCTTGAGCAGCGCGCGCTCATCGCCCTCAAACTGATCCTCTACCGACAACGTAGCCCCCATCACTCAAAATCTTCTTGACCCAGATCGACATACAAACTGCGCTTGCGAATGTAGCCGAGCACAGACTCGCTCGTAAGATAGCGCACGCTCATGCCGCGGGCAACTCGCTTACGAATGTTCGTCGAGCTGATCGCCAGCGCCGGAATCTGAATATAGCGCACGTCGAACGGCAGCCCCGACTCTTTGATTCGGGCACGCGCCGTATCGATATCAAAGCCCGGTCGCGTCGCCGCAATAAAGGTAGCAAGCTCAGCGATTCGTTCGGCATCATGCCAGGTCACAATATCGATAATCGCATCGGCGCCCGTAATAAAGTAGAGCTTTACCTGCGTCGGGTAAAAGTCGCGAAGGGCATGAAGCGTATCGGCAGTATAGGTCACGCCCGGACGGTCGATCTCGAAACGGCTCGCCAAAAAAGCCGGATTCGCGGCGGTGGCGAGAACCGTCATGGCATAACGGTCCTCAGCAGGCGTCACCGGTTTGTCGAGTTTAAAGGCAGGAGAGCCGGCCGGCATAAAGAGCACAGCGTCCAAGTCGAGCGACTCGCGCGCCTGCTCGGCAGTCACCAAGTGCCCGTAATGAATCGGGTCGAAGGTGCCGCCCATAATGCCAAGCCGAAACTCTTTGCCCTCTTTTATGGGCAGCTCGGGCAAACCGATTCCACCGCGCAGCGACATGGCTTACTCGCCCTCCGAGGTCTCGGCATCGTCCGCGGCATCCGCCGCATCGACAACCTCGACGCCCTCATCCGGAGCATCGGTCACGTCAAGGGCCTCAACGGCAACGTCCTCGCCAGCGTCCTCGAGCTCCTCGTACTCCGAGAAGTCCTCGGCGCCCTCAAAGTCAAAGGCGCGCTGGCAAATGCGGACCTCGTCGCCCGCACGGCAGCCGGCCTTCTCGAGCGCGTCGTCAACACCCATACGCGCAAACTTGTGCTGCAGGTAGATGACGGCTTCCTCGTTTTCCCAGTCGGTCTGGATAACCATGCGCTCGATGGCGCGACCGACCACGCGGAAGGCACCGGGCTCTTCCTGAACAATGCGGAAACGCTTCTCGCGCTGCAGGCGACGGCGCTCCCACTCCTCGTCGCGCAGATCGACCGGCTCATCGGAGACCGCCAGCTCGGCGCGCAGCTTAGCCACCTGCTCGCCCACGGCAAGCATCAGCGTGTTGAGGCCGGCGCCCGTCACGGCGGACACGGCAAAGAACATATGTCCATCGTCGAGCGCGGCGCGCTTAAGGTCGGCAATCTTGTCGGCCGTGCCCGGCGCATCGCACTTGTTGGCGACGACGATCTGCGGACGCTCCGAAAGCTCGGCGCCATACTGCTCGAGCTCACGGTTGATGATGCGGTAATCCTCAACCGGGTCGCGATCCTCAAAACCGCCCGTCATGTCGACGACATGCATGATGAGCGCCGTACGCTCGATGTGGCGCAGGAACTGGTGGCCCAAGCCCTTGCCCTCGCTCGCGCCCTCGATGAGGCCGGGGACGTCGGCAACGACATAGGAGTACTCGCCGGCACGCACCATACCCAGGTTGGGCACGAGCGTGGTAAACGGATAGTCGGCGATCTTGGGTCGGGCGGCACTCATGCGCGCGATAAGCGAGGACTTGCCCACCGAGGGGAAGCCCACGAGCGCGGCATCAGCCATGAGCTTCATCTCGAGCTCAATCCAGTGCTCCTCGGCCGGCTCGCCCAGCTGGGCGAATGCGGGCGCGCGGCGCACCGACGTCACAAAGTGCGTATTGCCCAGACCGCCAGCACCGCCGGGCGCCACAACGACGCGCTCGCCATCATGCACCAAGTCGGCAATCTCGAACATCGGGGTCTGCGTCTCGGGGTCGAGCTCGCGCACCACGGTACCCATGGGAACCTTGAGAATAAGGTCCTCGCCGCTCTTACCGTTACGACGGGCACCCTGCCCGTGCGTGCCGCGCTCGGCGCGGAAGTGATGCTTAAAGCGGTAATCGATCAGCGAAGACAGCTGAGCATCGGCCTGGATGACGACATTGCCGCCACGACCGCCGTCGCCGCCATCGGGGCCGCCCTTGGGGACAAATGCCTCGCGCCTAAACGACATGCATCCGGCTCCGCCGTCGCCGCCGCACACGTTAATGCGGCTGATATCGGTGAACTGTGACAACAGAATCGCCTCCTACAAAAAGAGGGAGACCCTTGAATCCTAAAACTCAAGTGCCTCCCACATATGTGCTCTATGAAGGGTGAATTACGCGTTCGCGAGCGGGCGTACGCTGACCCTGTGCTTGATACCCTTGTGGAACTCAACGGTACCGTCGACCAGCGCGAACAGCGTGTCGTCCTTGCCACGGCCAACGTTCTCACCCGGGTGGATGTGCGTGCCGTGCTGACGGACGAGAATCGTGCCCGTGGTTACCGTCTGGCCGGCATAGCGCTTCGTGCCAAGGCGCTGACCGCGGGAGTCACGGCCATTACGGGAGGAACCGAGTCCTTTTTTGTGTGCCATTGTGTATACCTACTCTTTCGTTACGAGTGTAATCTACTCGGCGACGGGAGCCTCGGCAACAGCCTCGGCCTCTGCCTTGACAGCCTTCTTGGCGCGGGACGTAGCCTGGACCTTCACGATCTTCAGCTTGGTGAGCTGCTGACGGTGACCCTTCAGACGACGATAGCGCTTACGCTTGTGGAACTTGAAGACCAGCTGCTTCTCGCCCTTGAACTGCTCAACGATCTGAGCGGTAACCTTGGCCTTGGCCAGCTTGTCGGGATCGGTGACGATCTTTTTACCATCGTTGAGGAAGATGACCGGCAGGGTGACCTTGTCGCCCTCATTGCCCTCGATCTTCTCGACGGTGATGACATCGTCGGTGGCGACCTTGTACTGCTTGCCGCCCGTGTTAACGATTGCGTACATGTTTACTTGCCCTTCATGCATCAGTTAGTGCAACAGCCGAATATAGTAGCAGGCGAAAATACCCCCGTCAACGAGTATGTGGAGCAAATCCACAAGTTCGCACAGGTATGGGGCTGACGAGTCGGCCCTCGTCGTCCTCGCATGCTTGATTCTGACGCTCGACATCGTAGGAGCAGATGGTCACGAGGTCTTGCATACCGGTGGAAACAATAGGTGCATCCACGCCCGGGGTCAAGCCCTGCAACAAAACATCAGCAGCGGAAAGCAAAATTTCCGGACGCATGGAGCCCTCGTTGTCGGCATGGGTGTCGAGCATGAGCACCAAATGGTCAGGGCGCTCCCCCGCCGTGAGCTCATAGCCCACGAGCGTGTGATCCAAATCCAAGCGCTTGCTCTTTTTGCCGCGCGCGTAGTCGATGCCATGGTCCGCACGCAACGTGTCGATCGCGGCGCGTACCTCATCGGCGCTCACGGGCGCCTCGGGATCCAGGTGCAGGTCGATGCGATACGACAGGCGCGTGAGCTGAGCCGTGAGCGCCGGCGTGCGCACGTCGATGTAGGCAGCCTCGATAGGCGCCAGATCGGCAGGCGATGCAGCGGCCAGACGCTCAAAGGCCTCGTCAAGCGCGACGAACTCGGTCATAAACAGGTCATACCACTCGCAGGTCGACGACGTGCCCACGGGCAGCGCCGACGAAAAGCCCACGCGCATATGCGGTGAGAAACCCTGCGTCACGGCATAGGGCAGGCCCGCACGGCGCACGATACGCTCAATGGTATGGATTAGTTCCAAATGGCCCAGGTACTTGAGGCGATCACGCTTGCCGTAGCGAACGCGCAGCCTAAAGAGCGTGGGATTGTCGGTCAAACGCTCACTCATGCGCGATCACCCATCAATACATTCTTGGCGTGGAGCGTGGGGCAGATTCCGCAACCGGTGCACGACGTGCGGGTGCAGTCGGGCGTCGTGACGCCCTCGAGCGAACGGCGGTATTCGCGCTCGAGGAAGCCGCGCGAGCAGCCGGGGCTCACGTGCTCCCAGGGCAGACGCCAGTCCAGCTCATAGGGCAGGTGCACGAGCTCGTTGAGGTCGATGCCGTTTTTGGCAGCGGCCTCCTTCCAGTTGTCGAGCGAAAAGTGCTCCACCCAGGCGTCGAAGCGCGAGCCCGCACGCCAGGCATCGATGATGACCGGCGTCATATCGCGACCGGCACGGGAGAGCGCAGCCTCGATGAGCGAGGTCTCGGCATCGTGGTAATGCACGCGGACGGCACGGTTACGAACGCTCGTGATGAGCAGCTTCTGGCGGCGCTTGACGTCGTCGTAATCGAGCTGCGGGCACCACTGGAAGGGCGTTGCCGCCTTGGGGATGAACACCGAAACCGAGATAGACACCGAGATAGACCCGCGGCGCGCCTTGGGCACCACGGAACGGCCAAGCTCCAGCACGTGATCGGCCAGGTTGGCGATAGCCACGATGTCCTCATCGCGCTCGCCGGGAAGGCCCATCATGAAGTAGAGCTTCATGCGGTTCCAGCCGGCCTCGAAGGCTGCCTTGGCCGCGCGATCCAAGTCCTCCTCGGTCACGTTCTTGTTGATGATGTCGCGCATACGCTGGCTGCCCGCCTCGGGCGCGAACGTCAGGCCGCCCTTCTTTTCGCCGGCGACCGACTCGGCCATATCCACGCCAAACGAATCCAGGCGCTGCGAGGGAATGGACACGCGAATGCCCGTGTCTTCCAGACGGCGGTTAAGGCGACCGAGCACATCGCGGATGCAGGAGTGGTCGGTCGTCGAAAGCGAGGTAAGCGACACCTCGTCATAGCCGGTCTTTTCCAGGCCCTGGATCACCGACGAGACGATCTGGTCGGCCGAACGCTCACGCACCGGGCGATACGTCATGCCGGCCTGGCAAAAAGCGACAGCCGCGGGCGCAGCCGCGCAGGATCTCGATAGACAGGCGGTCGTGGACCAGCTGCGCATAGGGTACGCACGACTGCGACAGCGGATTCGTGGCACCGAAATCCTCGACGACGCGCTTGTAGACCACGGTCGGCGCATTCTTGCCTTCACGCGGCACGGTGTAGCCATGCGGCGAACAGGGCTCGTCGTGACGAACCTCATAGAGCGACGGCACGTAGTTGCCGGCAATGGATGCAAGCTGCTCAACAATCTGTGCGCGCGGGACTCCTTCGTCGCGCAGGCGACGATGCAGCTGGCAGGTCTCGAGCAGCGACTCCTCGCCCTCGCCGATGAGGATGGCATCGAAGAAGGCCGCGTACGGCTCGGGGTTGTACACCGAGGGGCCGCCGGCGATGATAATGGGGTCGTCCTCGGTACGGTCGGCCGCTAACAGCGGAATGCCAGCGAGGTCGAGTGCCTCGAGGAAGTTCGTCACCGCCATCTCGTGCGGCACATGCAGGCCGACGATATCAAACGAAGCGACCGGCGCTGCGCCCTCGAGCGACAGCAGCGGAATGCCCGCCTCGCGCATGGCGTCACCCATATCGGGCCACGGCACATAGCCGCGCTCGCAGGAGATGCCCTCGGCCTGGTTAAGGATGTTGTAGAGGATGGCGATGCCCTGGTTAGGCAGACCGACCTCGTACACATCCGGGTAGATCAGGCAGCAACGGTAGTCGGCATCGGCCTTGGAAAGCGTGCCCCACTCGTGATCGATATAGCGGCTCGGTTTCTCGACCTTGGCGAGCAGCGGCTCAATTAAATGAAAACAGTCTTGATACGGAACGCGCAACGGAAAACCCCTAAGCAGCGAGATCGGATGCGTCCTGATAGGACGCCATAGGACGGGTAGCGCCCGCGACCGTGGTCACCAGATCGCGAACGCGGGAGAACGTGGCAGTAACCACCTCGTTGGCACGGCTGTAGTCGACATCGCGCTCGTAGAGCGAAACGAGCGCACGGCCCATGCCATAGGTGCCCGCGGCAGCAGTGAGCGCCTTGACGGCAAACCCAATATGCGGCGTCTGCTTGACGAGCGCGCGGGTGACCGCGCGGATCACAAGACCGCCGACAAGCACGCCCGCGACCTCGTAGCCGCGCTCAGGCTTAATGCCGCGTCCAAAGACGGCAGCGAGCTCAAAGAGCATGCCCACCTGCGCCAGCGCCATAACGGGATAATCGGCGCCCGGCAAAAAACACCAGCGCACCGGTCGCCATATTGGTGAGCGCGCACGAGGTGATGATACGATTGGCCGCCGCGATGCGCATGAAGGCAAAGTTCGCCGCAAAAGCCGTTTCCTTTTCGGTGCGATCGAGAATCCAGCGGGCAAGCGTCTCGAGCAGATACGTCTTATCGGTTGCCGCTACCACGCCGAGCACAGGCGTGGACTCCTCGATAAACGGCACCTCCACAGCAGACTCGGCAAGCACGCACACGGGGGCGCCGGCGATCACGAGCTCCTGCACGGCACTCTCCAAGCGGTCGGAGCCGCACGAGAGCACCAGCACCACATCGGTATCGGTCTTTAGAGCAATTCGCTCCTCCCCCAGACGCTCGACGCGCACAATGCCCGAGGTCGTCTGCGGTACAAAGGCGTCACGCACCGTCTCGGCCAGAAAGCGCGAGGCGGACGAATCCAAATAGACCGAGACGCGCACCGGCGTATCGGAATCCTTCTTAACGGACGCGCCCATCTTAAAAGCGCGCGTCAGCTTATCTACGGGAATTTTCATAGCAAACCCCTCCAGCGGTTACGCGGCGCCCGAACGATGCCGCCATATGGATTGTACGATACCCACCGTCAGCAGCTGAATCATCATCGAAGACGAACCGAAGCTAATAAACGGTAGCGGAATACCGGTAATCGGCATCATGCCGATGCACATGCCGATGTTTTCGAAGGTCTGGAACGCCCACATGCCAACGATGCCCACACACGATAGGCGCAAGAACAGCGACTCACACTTAAAGGCGACGCGAATCGTCGAAAAGATCAGCAGCACGTAGAGGCACAGGAGCAAAAAGGAACCGCAAAAGCCAAAGGTCTCGGACAGGAAGGCGAAGACGAAGTCGGTGTGGAACTCGGGCAGAAAGCCGCCGGCCGACTGCGTCGCATGGCCCAAACCCTTACCAAAGAAGCCGCCCGAGCCAACGGCGATAAGCGACTGCTGCAGGTTGTAGGCATCGTCCGAATCGGCATTATCGGGGTCGATAAAGACCGTCAGACGGTTCATCTGATACTGCTTGATGAGCACATCGTGGCCGAGCAACGAATCAAAGACCGAATCGAGCGCCAGGACGAGGGCCACCAGGCCCACGAGCAGGGCCAGGGTCGACAGCACCCATTCGCGGCGTGCACCGCTCATGCAGATGACGATGGCGCCCGAGACCAGCACGACCAGGCCCGAGCCCAGGTCGCCCATGGCGACGACGGCCAAAAACGGAATGGACAGCATGCCGCAGAGCTTGACGTAGTCGCGAACGGTATCGATGCGGCCGTTATACTGCGAGCCAAGCGTGGCGATAAAGAAGATGGTGATGAGCTTGGCAAGCTCAACCGGCTGGAATGTCAAGCCGATACCGGGAATCTTGATCCAGCCCGTCATGCCCAGACCGCCCGTATAGGACAGGCCCGGAATCTTGGGCGAGAAGATCACAATAAGGTCAATGACGAGCAGCGCCGTCGAGAAGTTAGAGATGCCGCGCAGATCGGTACGCCAGACGAGCACCGCAAGCACCGCGCCAATGCCAATGCCCAGCAGGTGGCGCGAGAATGAGGCGTCGGCCTTAAACTGTGACGCCGACCAAATAATGATGGCGCCATAGGCAACGAGCGCGACGGTAGCCAGCAGCACACCGATATGCACCTTTTGGCGAAACGTACCGCGCGAGGCCGAAAGTTGCTTGTTGACGCGGTCCAGGCTGCTGCGAGAGCCGGTCTTGGTTGAACGGAACAGATCCGCCGGAGAAAAATCCATCGCAACCTCCTATCGAACCGAAGAATCGCCCGAGGCCGAAGAGGTATCGGGCTCATCATAAATCGCGCCGAGCACATCGCGCACGACATGCATCGCGGTATCTGAGCCACCGCCGCCCTGCTCCAGGACAGTAGCGATGACATACTTGGGATCATCGGCCGGCGCATAGGCGCAGAACCACGCGTATTCGTCCTCGCCGCTTTTCTCGCCCGTGCCCGACTTGCCGTATACCTGCGGCGTCAGGGTGCCAAAGTGAGCCGCCAGGGACGTCGATGCCGTGTAAATCACGTCGTGCATGCCGTTGCGAACAAGAGCCAAATCCGAATCGCTGTTGATCTTGGCCTCCAAGCGCTTCTTCTTGCCTTTGCCGTTGTACTTATAGGCATCGCCGTCGCCATCGCGCGACACGGCAGACAAAAACACGTGAGGCACGTACTGCTTACCGCCGTTGGCAAGGCCCATGTAGGCGCATGCCATCTGCAGAGGCGTCACCAAAATGTCGCCCTGGCCGATGGCAATGTTGGTCATATCGCCGGCATTCCACTTGCGGTCCTCGGCAGAGGCGTCGGTAAAGTACGACTCTTTCCACTCGGCATCGGGAATACGGCCCGCGCCCTCACTCGGCAAATCGATACCGCAGGTCTTGCCTAGGCCCCAGCGACGAAAGACCTCCTGCAGGCCCTCGGAATGTTGCTCGTCATAAAAGAACGCCTTGCCCATATCGTAGAAGACGGGGTCGCACGAGTTGGCAATACCCGACTGCAGCGTCATGGTGCCGTGTCCAGACGTCAGCCAGCAGCGCTTGCCCCAAGCCTTGCCCAAGCCCGTCCAATAGCCCGTGCAGTTGGTTGTCTGCGTTGAAGTGTAGGTTCCAAACTCAAGACCGGCCAGTGCCGAGAGCGGCTTGATGGTCGAGGCCGACATGTACTGTCCGCTAATGGCGCGGTTGAGCAGCGGGTGCGAACCCTTGTCATCATTGAGCTCGGTCCACACGTCATTTGAGACGCCGCCGATAAAGACGGACGGATCGAACTTGGGCTCGCTCGCCATGCCCAGGATCTCGCCGTTGTTGGGATCGAGACACACCACAGCGCCGTTGCCGGCATTGCTGTAGCCAGTGGTCTTGGCAAGCTCGATGGCGCTCGCCAGCGCCGTCTCACAGGCCTGTTGGATCTTGAGGTCGAGCGTGAGCTTAATGTCGGAGCCGGCCTTGGCGGGCACGGCGCCGGCCTGACCGGTCACATTGCCCGAGGCATCGACCTTGACGGTCTGCTCGCCACGAATACCCTGCAGCAGGTTTTCGTAGTAGCTCTCAACACCCGCCTGGCCCACGATATCGCCCGACTGGTACGTAATCCGGCCAGCAGAAGCATCATCGTCGCCAGAGGTTTTCTTATTCTGGGCCTCAAGCTGCTCGGAGGTAATGGTGCCGGTATAGCCCAAAATGTGACAGGCCGTCTCGCCGTACGGGTACTGGCGCTCGGTACGCTCGGCAATCTTGACGCCCGGGAACTCGCCGGCGTGCTCCTTGATATAGGCAACCGTGGAGCGACGGACGTCCGTCGCGATGGTATGCAGGCTCTGGGCGCCCTCGGAATTGTCCTGAATATTGCGCAGAACCGCCACGTAGGGCATACCGAGCACGTTGGCAAGATGGCGAACCAGAACCTCATCCTCGGCAAGGTCGCGGTAGGCCACGACAGCAAGTGAGGGACGGTTCTGGACAAGTGCCACGCCATTGCGGTCGAGGATGCGGCCGCGCACAGCGGGTGTGGTAACGGTGCGCGTCTGATTACTATTAGCCTGCTTTTCATAATAGTCCGACGAGACCATCTGCATGCCCCACAGCTTGACGGCAAGCGCCGCGAACATCGCGCCCACACCCGTGGTGAGGATGGAGAAGCGGCCCTTAAAGGCGGTCGCCGCGGTATTGCCCTCGCCCTCGGTGGCGCGCGGGGCCGTTCCATGCTGCGTATCGTAGGTAAAACGGGAATCGCCGCGACGCATGATGACCAGCGCGACCACGATGGCCACAACCAGCACGATACCGGCGATAATAACCGTCATCTGGGAAGACATCTACGGGCCTCCCCTATTTGAGCTTACGGGTCTTGGGCTTAAAGCGCATGCCCGTCTGGCGTCCGCCACGTGCGGAGAATCCATAACCGGACTGCGGCACGACGCCGGACATCAAAAACGGAATGGCAACCAGACCCGTCAGGATCGAAGACGGCAGCGCATGGCCGAAGATCGCCACGACAAAGCTCGTCTCCATACCCATAAACAGCAAGATGATGCTGTAGATCACATTAATGACGAGCGCAAAGGCGCCCACAGTGATGCCGCGCGCACTCGGGGTACCGCTCGTTTGACCGGCAGCGCTGTGCACCAGGGCAAAAGAACCCACGGTCAGCAGGAGCGACATAACTCCCACCGGCACGGCAGCGGACAGGTCATAAAACAAGCCGCTGCAAAAACCGCACACGACGGCACGGGTCGGGTCGCCCGAGAACACGCTTAGGCACACCAGGATAATCATAAAGTTGACGCGACCGCCCGCAATGGAGATCTGCGGTGCCAGGCCTGCCTGCAGCAGCACGCACACGATGGCGGCGATTACAAACGTGCGGGAGCTCATCCCCTGCTCGTGTAGATCCATGGACATGCCCCCTATTCGCTCGAGCCGGAATCGGTCGTCTCGGACGTGTCGGAACCGTCATCCGAGCTCTCGTCCTTCGTCTTGGTCGCAGCATCGCGCGACGTTCCCTGCGGCGTGCTATTAGCGGTGCTCACGTCCTCATCCGAGGCCGACTGTTCGTCGGTCAGCGAGGTGATGACCAGCACTTCCTCGTTGTTCTCGGCCGTCGTCTGGGCGCGTACCAAAATGGTGTAGTACACGTCGTTTGCCGATTTCTCAACCGACGAGACGGTGCCGAGCGGAAGGCCCTTGGGGAACACACCGCCAATGCCCGAGGTCACGATGATGTCGCCAACCTTAACATCGGAGTCGACGCTCACGTACTCAAGACGCAGCGTGCCGTCAGCCTGACCCTGCAGCATACCTTGGGCGCGCGTGTCCTGCACCATGGCGGATACGCCGGAGTTCTCGTCGCCAATCAGGCGCACGGTAGAGGTCTTGGCCGATACCTCGATAATCTGGCCGATAACACCGGCAGAACTCGTCACGGGCATGTTGATGGCAAGGCCGTCGGCAGAGCCCTTGTCGATGGTAACGGTCGAGGTCCAGGCATCGCCGGAGGCACCAACGATACGAGCAGCGGTCGATTTGAGGTTATAGGTCGACTGCAGGCCGACCAGCCCCTCCAGACGCTCGGCGGTCTTTTGAGCCTCGGAGAGCTCAGCAACCTTAGAGGTCAGTTCCTCGTTTTGCTTCTTAAGCTCGTCAAGCGTGTCCTGCGACGCCGTAAGGTTAGAGAACACGTTACCGATCGCATTGAAGGGAGCCGCCACAGCCGAGCCCACAAAGCGCACCGGCGAGGTAATCGTCGTCACGCCCGAGCGCACGGCATGAATCGGTCCTGCCTCGCCCTCACGAATATAAAACGTGAGCAGCAACACCGAAATCAGGCTGAAAACAATCAACGGGCGCATACCCGTTGATCGTCGCTTGGTATTCAGATTTGTGGAGAAACCCGAAGATCGTGCCAAATGGAATCCACCTTTTGGAAATTAAGCATTGGTCTGGACGAAGCCGCCATCAAACGCATTGGCCTCGAGCACGCGGGCACAGCCGTTAACAACGTTATCGAGCGCCGTAGGGCTAACATTGACCGAAACGCCGGTCTCATCGCGCAGGCGCACGTCGAGACCGCGCAGCAGCGCGCCGCCACCAGTCAGCAAAATGCCGTAGTACATAAGGTCCGAGGCAAGATCGGGAGGCGTAGCGTCGAGTGCGTCCTTGACGGCCTTGGCCATCTCGTCGAGCGGCTTGTTGAGTGCGCGACGAATCTCCTCGCTCTCGATGCGCACGGTCTTGGGCAGACCGGTGATCACGTCGCGGCCGTTGACCTCGACGTCGAGCTCATCCTTGAGCGGCACGGCGGAGCCGACCTTGATCTTGATGTCCTCTGCCGTACGCTCGCCGATGGCCAGGTTGTAGGCATCGCGAACGTGCGTGAGGATGGCCTGATCGAACTCGTCACCGGCAATACGAATGGACTGCGAAACGACGATGCCGCCCATAGCGATAACGGCAACCTCGGTGGTACCGCCGCCGATGTCGATGACCATGGAGCCGGTGGGTTCCTCGACGGGCAGGTCGGCGCCGATAGCAGCTGCCATAGGCTCTTCGATCAGATAGGCCTGGCGGGCGCCGGCCTGGATCGTGGCCTCAAAGACAGCGCGCTTCTCGACCGACGTGACACCGGAGGGAACGCAGACGACAACACGCGGACGCGGAGTCCACGGATAGCGCTTCTCGGACGCCTTGTCGATAAAGTAGCGAAGCATGGCCTCGGTAACATCGAAGTCGGCGATGACGCCGTCCTTCAGGGGACGAACGGCCACGATGTTGCCGGGCGTACGGCCGAGCATGCGCTTTGCCTCGATACCGACCGCCAGGATGCGCTCGTCGTTCTTGTCGATGGCGACAACAGAGGGCTCGCGAATAACGATGCCCTTGCCGCGCACGGAGACAAGCGTATTTGCGGTGCCGAGGTCGATGGCAAGATCGCCCGCATAGCTACCGAAGAACATATCCATCAAAGAAAACAACGCAACTCCTGATGTGTTGGATGATTGCTGGAAAACTACTAGCTCATCATACTAGCGCAAGCCCGGCACCTCACTTGCGGTGAAGCGCCGGGCAAAGCTAAATCCCATAAGGTCACTACTGGTTGTCAGCAGCCGAGAAATCCATATCGAGCGAAGAAACGGCCCAGCCGATATGGTTGTCGGAGCGCACGAATTTGACGGTGTACTCCTGCACGCCGCCCTTGGACAGCGATGCCTTCACCTTGGCGGTCGTCTCGGTCATGGACTGATCCATGCCCTCGACGGACACGGTGGCACCCTGCGGAATCGAGGAGATGATCATCGACTTAGCGTCCTCGGACAGGCTCGAGGCCAGGCAAGACTCGGCCTTTGCGGCGTCACCGTCGCCGGCAGCCTGGAACAGATCGGTAACGACAGACTCCTGAGACGGGAAGCCAAAGCCGCGCGTGTAGGCAAAGCCCAGACCGCCCGCGGCGATCAAAATGAGCAGAAGCAGCACGATGAAGACTTTGAGACCCGTATGGCGATGGCGACGACGGACCTTGGCCTGCTTGCGATCCTGACGGTCCTGCTGGACCATCTCGGACTCGGACAGCGTAAAGAAGCCGGTGTCCGAGGGATCAGGCATAAACTGACCGGTCGCGCCCGTAGGATCGAGCGGATCGACGGCAGGAGCGTCCATCGCGGGCGCCGGAGCCGTGGCCATAGCCGTCTGGGCAGACAGCGCGGCAAGCGAATCCTGCACGCGGGCAAGCTCATCGGCCTGCTCGGAGGTGAGCTGGTAGATGCCATCGGCAGTAGCGGCATTAAAGGCGTCGAGTGCGTCGGAGGGACGGCCGGCGGCAGAAAGCGCCTGACCCATGCCGGCGTTGAGCGCACGCGTGTCGTCGCGGGGGCCGGCAAAGTCGATAGCCGTGCGATAAGTCTCCACGGCATCCGCCGGACGGCCGAGCTTAATGAAGCAACGACCGAGCTCGCCGAGTGCGGCGGCAGGAGCCGGATTGGCGCCGTCGATGGCAGCCTGACGGAAGGCGGTTCCCGCGTTGGCATAGTCGCCCGACTGGAACAGCGCATTGCCCAGGCCCAGATAGGCCTTGAACGGCGTGGCATAGGAAGCATCCTGCGTAGCGGCAGAGAAAGCCTGAGCGGCCGTCGTGTAGTCGCCCACGGCGGCGAGCGCCTTGCCGCGGTTGGTGAGCAGCGCGCCGCGCTTGCCGTAGGTACCGTCGTTGAGGGCGGCGGCATAGGCCTCGGCGGCCTCGGCATACATGCCAAGGTGCATCAAGGCGTTGCCACGAAGGTGATCGGCCTCGCCCATAATCTCATCGGGAGTCTTTGCCGCCCCAAGCATCTGGGCTGCAGCGGAAAAATCACCCGCGCGGTAAGCGGCGCGGCCCTGTTGGATCAGCTGGCTATTCAAGGAAGTCCCCTTTACTCGTGAACGATCTCGACATGGACGATCTCGTCGCCGGCACGCAGCTGCGAAATCACATCGAGACCCTCGACCGTGGTACCAAAGACGGTGTAACCAGAATCGAGGTTATGCTGGGCACCCAGGCAGAAGTAGAACTGCGAACCCGCGGAATCGGGATCCATGGAGCGTGCCATGGCAAGGGCGCCATCGACATGGCTGTTGCGCGGATTGGTGGCAAACTCGCCCTTGATGCAGTAGCCGGGGCCACCGGTACCGGGCATGCCGTCGGGGCCCTCAAGACCGGCAGCGACGTCGGCGCCGGACATGTCGCGGGTATTGGGGTCGCCGCCCTGGATAACAAAACCGGGCACATAGCGATGGAACTTAAGGCCATCATAGAAGCCCATCGTGGAAAGCTCGCAGAAGTTCGCGACATGAATGGGAGCGCCCTCGCCGTCAAACTTGACCTTGATGGTACCCTTCGACGTCTCGATTACAGCGCACTCGTCGCCGGCAAGCTGATACTCGGGCGTGTAGAGCTCTTTCTTAAAACCAAACATGTGGTTCCTTCCTCGTGCGTTTAAAGCATATTTGTACGAATTGTAGCAATAAGCACGGGCTTACATCAATTGCGCACGTAGGTTATGCCGACTATGGCGAACTAATTTTAGGAACGCTGCTGCGGCTTCCAGGAACCCACATTGGCATCGTACTGGTTCAGCGCGCTGTTGCCACCCTGCGCGATGGGCGCCAGGATCTCGCTTTGGTGGGAACTCATCGACTCGCCATCGGGAATGGCCAGCGAGATATCCCAGCTCTGACAGATCACGTCGACACGCTCGTACATCCACTCGGCAAGCTGCTTTAAGTGGGCGATGTCATCCGCATAGACCGTATCGTCCTGGTACTTAAGGTTGTTGAGCTCATCTTGCGTCTTTTTGATCTGGTCGCGCAGGGCGTAGGCACTCTGCGACAGCTCCTGACGGGTGGACAGCGGCGTTCGGAGATAGCCGTTGTTAAAGGAATCGATGACCTCGCCGATCTGGTCCTCGTCAGCGTAGGACACGATGGTCTGATACAGACCGTCGAGCCTGGTATAGAGCTGATCATCGGTGAGCACGGTTTCTTCCTGGACCACCTCCGCAGAATCGTCCTGCTTGGTATCGTCCTCAGTGGCCTCGCCCTTTTGGCGCGTGGGGAAGGTGGTCTGTGCAGCTTGGCCAAACTGGTCGTAGAAGCCGGGCATAACACCCATGGGATCGGTCGTCACGAACCAATAGGCACCGCCGCAAACGACGGCAAGGACCGCGATTACGATAAGCGGCTTGGGAATATGACGCTTGTGCTTGTGATAGGCGTCCTCGTCGGGGTGCACCTTGCGCTTGGGTTTTTGAGCATCGTCATGCAGGGAAACGGGCATGGGAATATCGACCTTGGGGATACCGAAATCCTTATCGAAAGCCGGCAGCACGCAGGTCTCATTGGGGTCGGCGGCGTCCGAAAGCACCGCAGCGGCAGAGGCCGGCGCATGCGGCACCTCGGTATCGATCTGCTCTTGCGTTAGGCGCGGAAAGCCCGCCGTGCGGCCCGCTGCCAGGTCGGATGCGGCCGCGTCCTCGGAGAGGATACCCGGAGCGGGGCGTCCGCATTTGGGGCACGTACGATCATGCGGAGAAAGACGGGCACCGCAGCCCTCACAGAACACGAACTCGGTGTGCTCGGGACCATCGCCCGGACCCACATAGGCGTTGCAGTAGGGGCAGAACGAGGCGCCGTCCTCGATGGTCTTAAGGCAATGCGGACAGATCACGGCATCCTCTTTTCGAAGCAATTCAAACAATCGAGGTTAGAGCATAACATCGCCAAGGCCCCACAGGAGCAAGGCACCAATTCAACATCGCCAGGGCGCGTAGTTACTTCTTCTTTTTGCTCGGCATCGAGACTTTGATGCCTTGGGCGGACTTGGTTACGCGGGAGCGCTTGACTCCGCTACCCTTCTTTTTCTTGGGCTGGGCCTGGGCCACGCCCTCGAGTGCGCGGGCCTCGGCCTCACGAACGGTGCGAGCTTCGCGGCGCTGCGCCATGTCGGCGGCGACGCGCTTGGCAAAACGCTCGGCCGTCGAACCCGTCGAGCTCACCTTGCCGCCACCGCGACCCAAGCGGACGCGCACACCGCGGCCAAAACCAGTTGCGGCATGACGACGACGCGGCTTGAGCGAATCCATCATCGTGGCGAGCTTAAAGAACACCGAGCAGGTGATGACCACGATGACAGCCAAGATAACCATCTGGCCCATCGACAGGTTGGCAATAGACAGCAGCTCCGGGAATCCGATAACGCCCACCAGGATGCCGGCAACTACAAACACAAAGAGCGCCACACGTAAGGGCGTGAGGGGCTGCGAGATACGCCAGATCAGGCTGACACTCGCCGCGCACGACGTAAGTAGGCACATCGTAGACAGCGTGAGCTGGTTAAAGCCGAACACGCGCGCCACAAAGATATCGAGCGCCGCGGCCAAAATGACCGCAAGCGACGCCGGCAGTGCCCGCTTGAGCACGTTCGTCAGGAACAACCCCTTCACGCGAGCATTGTTGGGCTCCAGGCCCAACACAAAGCCCGGCGCGCCAATGCAGAAGAAGTTGATGAGCGTCATCTGAATCGGCTCGAAAGGGTACGGCGGCAGTGCGATGCACAGCGCCGCCAGGCCCATCGAGAACAGCGTCTTAGTCAGGAACAGCGAAGCCGAACGCTGCAGGTTGTTGATGGAGCGACGGCCCTCGGCCACCACGGCGGGCATCGAGGCAAAGTCGTTGTCGACGAGCACGATCTCGGCCACGTTACGCGCGGCATCGGAGCCGGCCGCCATGGCCACGGAGCAGTCGGCCTCCTTGAGCGCCAGCACGTCGTTGACGCCGTCGCCTGTCATGGCCACGGTGTGCTCGCGGCGCTTGAGCGCCTGCACGAGCTCGCGCTTCTGCTGCGGGGTCACACGACCAAAGACATGGTAGCGGTCCACTGCGGCATCGAGCTTGGCCGGCGTATCGAGCGTCGTGGCGTCCACATAAGCGTCCGCCCCCGGCACGCCCACCACGCGCGCGATCGACGACACCGTACGCGGGTCGTCGCCACTGATCACGTTGAGAGTCACGCCCTGCTCGTTAAAGTAGCCGATGGTCTCGGCCGCCGAGGTACGGATCTCGTCGCGTATGGTCACAAAGCCCACGGGCTCGGCCTCGCCCACCATATCGCCATCGGGCGTAAAGCCGTCAACGCGCGCCACCACGAGCACGCGGCAGGTATCGGCAAGCTCGGCGACACGGTTCTCGACCTGGGCAAACGCACGATCAGAGAGCACAAACTGCGCCGCACCCATCACATATGAGCCCTGTGCAAACGACGCGCCGCTCCACTTTTTGGAAGACGAGAACGGAATGACCGACAGCGGTTCGGACACCTCGACCGGACGGTCGGCGTAATAGTTGAGCAGCGCCTGACAGGTCTCGTTGGCATCGGCCGAGGTCGCACGTGCGACGTTAGCCAGCGCAAAATCGAGCACCGTGGTATCGACGGGAACGGCGGCGTCGCCCTCCCCCGCACCCATACCCTCGACCGGCAGCGGATAGGTACCCTCGACCTCCATGCGGCCCGACGTGATGGTGCCCGTCTTGTCCAGGCACAGCACGTCGACGCGCGCGAGCGTCTCAATGCAGTAGAGCTGCTGCGCGAGTACCTTGCGGCGGGCCAGGCGCACCGTGGCGATGGCGAGCACCGACGAGGTCAGCAGCACCAGGCCTTGCGGGATCATGCCCAGCAGGGCGCCCACCGTGGACAGCAGCGCCGACGAAGGCACATGACCAGCCAACAGCTCGGAGAAGCACCACGAAAGCGCGCTATTGCCTGGGGTTCCCGCGGCATCCCACAGCTCGCTCACGCTCGAGGCAAACAACGCCAAACCGAGCGGGATCATGATGATGCTCGCAAAGCGCACGATGGCGTTAAGCGCGTTCATGATCTCGGAATTGACCTTTTTGACGTACTTCGCCTCGTTATTAATTTTGGCCACGTAGTTGTCGGCGCCGACATGGATCACGCGGGCGCGCAGCAGGCCCGAGTCGATAAAGCTGCCGCTCATGAGCTCGGAACCGGGCTGTTTCTTAATGAGGTCGCTCTCACCCGTCAGCAGGCTCTCGTTCACGAGCGCCTCGCCCGAAACCACCACGGCGTCAGCGGGAATCTGGTCGCCGCGCCCCAGGCGGATGATATCGTCGAGCACGATCTGGTCCAGGTCGAGCTCCACCTCGGCGCCGTCGCGCACCGCAATGGCCTTCTTGGAGGTCAGCAGCGTGAGCTTATCGACCATCTTCTTGGAACGCATGGACTGGATGACGCCAATAGCAGTATTGAGGAACACTACGAACAGGAACGTCAGATTCTTAAACGAACCGGTCAAAATGACTAGGAACGCCAAAATCACGTTGATCAAATTGAACAGCGTGCAGAGGTTCTCGATGATGAGCTCTTTGACCGACTTGGTCTTGAGCTCCATGTTGCGGTTGATCTTACCGGCGGCGATGCGCTCCTCGACCTCGGCGGTCGAGAGTCCGCGCTCGATATCCGTTGCTGCCATACCACGTCCCATCACGTCGCGTCGGTATAAGAAAAACCGCCCGGACCATGCGAGGTTCGGACGGTCTCACGTTCGATGGTGCCCCATGTTGGATTCGAACCAACGGCCTTCTGCTCCGGAGGCAGACGCTCTAATCCCCTGAGCTAATAGGGCCAACGTTTGGCATTATACCCAAGTGCACCACGGGCTATCAAAATAAAAGAAAAAGCTTTGCAATTCCGAGGAAGACGCGGCTCAACGGCCCACTTTAGAAGGCAAAAGCGAGTCAGATAGTATAAACTCTCATGCACCATATGTACACGGCTCGCGATGCGGGCCGTTTTTGCAAGGGTTATCCATCGAGGTGAGAGGCACACCATGATTGCAATTTTAAAAGAGAGCGCCAGCGACGAGGCCGTCAGCCATATCGTCAGCTGGATTGAGAAAAAGGGCCTGAAGACCGATGTCTCGCGCGGCGAGAATGAGACGATCATCGGCCTGGTGGGCGATACGACCAAGATCGACCCGTTCCTGCTCGAGTCCATGGATGTCGTCGAGCGCGTGCAGCGCGTCTCCGAGCCGTTCAAGCGCGCCAACCGCAAGTTCCACCCCGAGGACTCCGTCATCGACTGCGGCCACGGCGTCAAGATCGGCGGCGATCAGTTCCAGGTCATCGCCGGCCCGTGCTCCGTCGAGGGCGAGAACCTCATCCGCATCGCCCGCCGCGTGAAGGCCGCCGGTGCCACGATGCTGCGCGGCGGTGCCTACAAGCCCCGCACTTCCCCGTACGCCTACCAGGGCATGGGCCCCGCCGGTCTGGACCTGCTGTGCGAGGCGTCTGCCGAGCTCGACATGCCGATCGTCACCGAGATCATGGACCCGCGCGACGTGCAGGTCTTCCTGGACAAGAAGATCGACGTCATGCAGATCGGCGCCCGCAACGCCCAGAACTTCCCTCTGCTCAAAGAGGTCGGCAAGACCAAGACTCCGATCTTGCTTAAGCGCGGCATGTCCGGCACGATCGATGAGCTGCTCATGGCCGCCGAGTACATCATGAGCGAGGGCAACGACAACGTCATCCTGTGCGAGCGCGGCATCCGCACCTTCGAGACCCGCACCCGCAACACCTTCGACCTCAATGCCGTGCCGGTGCTGCACCACCTGTCGCACCTGCCCGTCGTCGCCGACCCCAGCCACGCCACCGGCTACACCCGCTACGTTGAGCCCATGGCGCTCGCCGCGACCGCCTGCGGTGCCAACGGCCTAGAGATCGAGGTCCACGACGAGCCCAGCCGCGCATGGTCCGACGGCGCTCAGGCCCTCACCCCCGATCAGTTCGACGACACCATGCGCCGCATCCGAGCCATTCGCGAGGTTGTCTGCCATGAGACCATGGAGTAGCCCATGGGTACAGTGAGAAACGCGCGCGTTAACCAGGGCGGCCCCAAGTGCGCCGGCATCGTCGGCCTGGGCCTCATCGGCGGCAGCTTTGCCCGCGGCTATGCGCAGGCGGGCGTCCGCGTGCTGGCCTGGGACCCCGATGACGATGTCATGACGGCCGCCAGCATGGGCACTGTCGCCGGAGAGCTTAACGACAAGACGCTCGGCGAATGCGACATCATCGTCCTTGCCTGCTATCCCGAGGCATGCATCGAGTGGCTCGAGGCGCACGCCCAGGCGCTCGCCGACGCCACCGACACCGAGGCCATCATGGGCCCCGTGGTGATCGACACGGTGGGCGTCAAGGGCATCGTGTGCGAGCGCGCCTTTGAGCTAGCCCGCGAGCACGGCTTTTACTTTGTGGGCGCGCACCCCATGGCGGGCACGCAGTACTCGGGCTATGCGCACTCCCGCGCCGACCTGTTCCAGGGCGCCCCGCTCGTGCTCGTACCGCCCGCGGTGGACGATGCGCTCAAACTGGAGCTTTTGGGCCAGGTGCGCGAGATGGTACGCCCCTTGGGCTTTGGCAAGTTCAGCGTGACCAGCGCCGCCGAGCACGACCGCGTCATCGCCTTTACGAGCCAGCTCGCGCACGTCGTCTCCAACGCCTATGTTAAGAGCCCGACCGCTCAGGTCCACCACGGCTTTTCGGCCGGCAGCTACCGCGATCTCACCCGCGTGGCGCACCTCAACCCGCAAATGTGGTCCGAGCTCATGATCGACGACGCCGACGCGCTCGCCTTTGAGATCGACCATCTGATCGAATCGCTTGGCGCCTACAGCCGTGCGCTCAAGGACCGCGACCAGCGCTATCTGGAGAATCTCCTTGCCGAGGGCGACCGCATTAAGCGCGCACTCGACGACGAGGCCTCCCACTAGACAACCCATCACGCCAGGTCGAAAGGACCGAAGCTTATGGCGATTACCATCGATATCGACACTGCACGCCCCTACCAGGTGCATGTTGGCACGTTTTTGCTGGAGCAGGCGGGACCGCTCGTGCGTGCCACTGCCGGCGGCACCAAGGCCGTCATCGTGACGGACACCAACGTGGGCCCGCTCTACCAGATGCCCGTTAAGCAGAGCCTGGAGGCGTCAGGCTACGAGGTGAGCATCTGCACCTTCGAGGCCGGCGAGGCCCATAAGCGCGCCGAAACCTATGTTGCCATTTTGGAGTTTGTGGCCGAGCACGAGCTTTCGCGCTCCGACGTGATCGTGGCACTCGGCGGCGGCGTCGTGGGCGACGTGGCGGGCTTTGTGGCCGCCACCTACATGCGCGGCTGCAAGTTTGTGCAGATCCCAACGAGCCTGCTCGCCATGGTGGATTCGTCGGTGGGAGGCAAGACGGCCATCGACCTGGCAGCCGGCAAGAACTTGGCCGGCGCCTTTTGGCAGCCGAGCGTGGTTATCGCCGACGTGGGGTGTCTGGCCACACTCACGCCCGAGCAGTTCGCCGACGGCTGCGGCGAGGTCGTCAAGCACGCCGTGATCGCCGACCCGGAGCTTTTCGCCGAGCTGGAGAAGACCCCGCTCACGCTGGAGCTGCTCAACCGCGATGTGGCCCGCGTAGCACTCATCATCGCCCGCAATATCGACATCAAGCGCGCCGTGGTCGTCGCCGACGAGCGCGAAACCAACCAGCGCAAGCTCCTCAACTTTGGACACAGCGCCGGACACGCCGTCGAGGCCTGCGAGCACTTTGAGCTGGGACACGGCAGCTGCGTGTCGATCGGCATGGGCATCATCACGCGCGCCGCGGCCCTGCACGGCGTCTGCGATGCCGCACTGCCCGGTCGTATTGAGGAACTCTGCGCCCGTCATGGCCTCACGACCCGCTGTGACCTAGATGCCGATACCGTCTTTGCCGAGGCGCTCCACGACAAGAAGCGCGCGGGCGACACCATCGACCTGGTGATTCCGCACGGCATTGGCCGCTGCAGCATCGACCGCACACCGCTTTCCACTTTCCACGAACTCATTGCCGAGGGCCTCGGCCAGAAGGGAGACGCATCCGCATGCTAGCCCGCATCACCCCGTCCCCGCTCAAGGGCACCGTTCCCGCCATCGCGTCCAAGTCGATGGCGCATCGCCTGATCATCTGCGCTGCGCTTGCCAACGGCGAGACGCACGTCACCTGCAACACCACCTGCGCCGACATCGAGGCCACGGTGCGCTGCCTTACGGCACTGGGTGCTCGCATCGAGACCGTCGAGGACGGCTTCCAGGTCCACCCCACCATGAAGAGTGTTGAGTTTGGCCTGCTCAAGGCCCTTGCCGGCGGCACGCTTGACTGCGGTGAAAGCGGCTCCACGCTCCGCTTTATGCTGCCTGTCGCCTGCGCGCTGGGTGCAGAAGCAACTTTTGTGGGTCAGGGGCGCTTGGGCGCCCGCCCGCTCTCCCCGCTCTCGGACGAGATCATCGCCGCCGGCTGCGACCTACAGGGTCTGGGCGGTTTTCCGCTCAAGACGAGCGGCCGCATGCGCCCGGGCACCTTTGTGCTTCCGGGCAACGTGAGCTCGCAGTATATCTCCGGCCTTCTGCTGGCAGCCCCGCTGCTGGCCCAGCCCTCCTGCGTGCAGGTAACCGGCCTCATTGAGAGCCGTCCCTACATCAACCTGACGATCCAGGCCATGAAGGCCTTTGGCGTCGAGGTCAACGTCGAGCGTATTCCGGCCAAGGACGGCCAGCCCGAGGTCACGAACTTCCGCGTGAGCAGCGGCTCGTACCGCACGCCCGGCAGCGTAGCCGTCGAGGGCGACTGGTCCAACGCCGCCTTTTGGCTGTGCGCCGGTGCCATCGGCAACGACCCCATCACCGTCGAGGGCGTGTCGCTGAGCTCCGCACAGGGCGACCGTAACGTGCTTGCCGCGCTTTCGCGCTTTGGCGCCCGCATCGTGCGCTCCACCAACGCCGCCACCGTGCAGTCCGACAAGCTCGCCGGCTTTGAGATGAGTGCCCACGACATTCCGGACCTGGTGCCCGTCATCTCGGCCGTGGCCTCACTGGCACAGGGCCGCACCTTTATCCGCGATTGCGCCCGTCTGCGCATCAAGGAATCCGACCGCCTGGTCACCACCACCCGCGAGCTCACCGCGCTGGGCGCGCAGGTGCGCATTGCCGGCGATGACCTCATCATCAAGGGTGTCGATGCCTTTACCGGCGGCGAGGTCGATTCGCACAACGACCACCGCATCGCCATGATGGCCGCTATCGCCGCGAGCCGCGCCGCCGGCGAGGTCGTGATCCACGGCGCCGAGGCCGTCAACAAGTCCTATCCCGATTTCTTCGACCACTACCGCCTGCTGGGCGGCAAGGTCACACTCGAGGAGGAATAGCATGTCCTCGACCTTTGGCAACGTCTTGCACGTAAGCATCTTCGGCCAGTCGCACTCCCCCGCCATCGGCTGCTCGCTCGATGGCGTCCCCGCCGGCATCGCCGTTGACCAAGAAGCGCTGCAGGCCTTTTTGAACCGTCGCGCCCCCGGTCGCGACGAGACCGCGACCAAACGCCGCGAGGCCGACGCCGCCCACATCATCGCCGGTGTGGTCGATGGACATACCACGGGAGCACCCATCGCCGCGATTATCGAGAACACCAACACGCGCTCAAAGGACTATTCCGAGCTGCGCCGCAAGCCCCGCCCCGGACACGCGGATTTTCCGGCGCGCGTGAAGTATCACAACATGCACGATGTCGCTGGTGGCGGGCATTTCTCCGGCCGCCTGACGGCACCCCTGTGTATCGCCGGCGGCATTGCGCTGCAGGCACTCGAGGCCCGCGGCATTAACGTGATGGCGCATGTGGCGCAGATCGGCGGCATCTCCGACCTGCCGATGGACGATATGGTCTATCGCGAGGCCGACCGCAAGGCGATCCTGACGAACGATCTTCCTTGCATTGACGCCGCCGCAGCCGGCCGCATGCGCGAGGAAATCCTAGCCGCGCGCGACGAACTCGACAGCATCGGCGGCATCGTGGAGTGCGGCATTTACGGGCTTCCCGCGGGCATCGGCGACCCCATGTTCGACGGCATCGAGAACCGCATCGCGCAGATCGCGTTTGGCATTCCCGCCGTAAAGGGCGTGGAGTTTGGCATGGGCTTTGCCGTGGCCGCCATGCGCGGCAGCGAGAACAATGATCCGTATCGCATCGATGCCGAGACCGGCGAGATCGAGGTCGAGTCCAACAACGCCGGCGGCATCCTGGGCGGTATTTCGACCGGCGCGCCCGTCATGTGGCGCATGGCCGTAAAGCCGACGCCCTCCATTGGTCGTGAGCAGCAGACGGTGGACATGGACGCTATGGAAAATGCCGAGCTCTCGGTCCACGGCCGCCACGATCCCTGCATCGTCCCCCGAGCTGTCCCCGTAGCCGAGGCAGCCGCCGCCCTTGCCATCTGGGACGCCCTCCTCGAAGACGCCGCCCAGCGCTAACTACCCACCCCTCAACATCCCCCGACACGTGAAAGGGGTCTCCATGGACCTTGCTGACATCCGCCAGGCCATCGATGGCATCGACACCACGCTCCTCAACAGCTTTGTCGAGCGCATGGACATTGCCACCGAAGTCGCCAAGTCAAAAATCGAGATGGGCAAGGCCGTCTTCGACCCCGCCCGTGAGCGCTCCAAGCTCAACAACCTCGCCAACCGCGCGCCCGAGCGCTACGAGGCGCAGACCATCACCCTGTTCCGTCTCCTCATGAGCATGAGCAAGGCCGAGCAGCAGCGCTACATCAACGAACTCAAGGGCATCACCGTCTCGCAAAAGGCCCACGCCACGGCTGCAGCCTTCGACACGCCCTTCCCTCAAACGGCCACCGTTGCCTGCCAGGGTGTGGAAGGTGCCTATAGCCAGATAGCCGCGTGCAAGCTCTTCGACGTGCCCGACATCGCGTTTTTCGAGACCTTCGAAGGCGTCATGCGCGCCGTGCGCGACGGCTTCTGCGAGTTTGGCGTGCTGCCCATCGAGAACTCCACCGCCGGCTCGGTCAACGCCGTCTACGACCTGCTCGCCCAGTTCGACTTCCATATCGTGCGCTCGCTGCGCCTCAAGATCGACCACAACTTGCTCGTCAAGCCCGGCACCAAGCTCGCGGGTATACGCGATGTCTACAGCCACGGTCAGGCCATCGCGCAGTGCGCTAGCTTTATCGAGGCGCACGGCCTGCACGCCACCAAGTACCCCAACACCGCCATGTCGGCCGAGATGGTCGCCAGCTCCGAGCGCACCGATGTTGCCGCCATCGCATCGCGCAGCTGCGCGGCACTCTATGGTCTGGAGGTGCTGGAGCCCAACATCCAGGACTCGGACAACAACTACACGCGCTTTGTCGTCATCAGCCGCGAGCCACGCGTCTACCCCGGTGCCAACCGCACCTCGCTTATGATTACCACGGCTAACGAGCCGGGCGCGCTCTATCGCGTACTCGAGCGTTTCTACGCGCTCAATATCAACCTCATCAAGCTCGAGAGCCGTCCCATCCCCGGGCATGACTTTGAGTTTATGTTCTACTTTGACCTGGATTGCCCCTTTGGTAGCAAGGCCCTCGACAACTTGCTCGACTCCATCGATGACGTGTGCGAGAGCTTCACCTACTTTGGCAGTTACACGGAGGTGCTCTAGATGACCGATGTCGCCGCAACCCGCCCCTACGGCGTGCTGGGCCGCATGCTGGGCCACAGCTACACCCCGACCATCTACAAGGAGCTCGCGGGGCTAGAGTATGTGCGTTTTGAGCGCGAGCCCGAGGACCTCCAGGCTTTTATGACGGGTGACGAATGGGAGGGCACCAACGTGACCATCCCCTACAAGCGCGCCGTCATGGAATACCTGGACGAGCTGAGTCCACTCGCCGAGCGTATGGGAAACGTCAACACCATCACGCGCCTGCCCGACGGCCGCCTGCGCGGCGACAACACCGACTACTTCGGCTTTCAGTGCCTAGTCGAAGAGCTGGGCGTTGAGGTCGCCGGCAAGATGGCCCTCGTGCTCGGTGCCACCGGTGGCGCCGGCACCACTGCCAGCATGGTGCTCGGCGACCTGGGCGCCATCGTCGTGCCGGTCGGCCGCACGAGCGAAGTCAACTACGACAACATCGCGCAGCAGTCCGACGCCGCCCTGCTCGTCAACTGCACGCCCGCCGGTATGTTCCCCCACTGCCCCGACGCCCCCTGCACGCTCGAAGGGCTCGATGCGCTCGAAGGCGTTATCGACATTGTCTACAACCCTGCACGCACGGGACTCATGCTCGAGGCCGAGCGCCGCGGCATCCTCTGCATCGGCGGCCTGCTGATGCTCGTGGCCCAAGCGGCACAGGCCGTCGAGCGCTATACCGGCCAGGTCACCCCGCGTGAGCGCATCCTGGACGTAACGGAGCGCTTGTCACGCCGCGAACAGAACATCGCGCTGATCGGCATGCCGGGCTCGGGCAAGACCCGCGTGGGTAAGCAGATTGCCCTGCTCACGGGACGCGAGCATATCGACCTGGACCGCGCCCTCGAGGAACGCCTGGGCATGCCCTGTGCCGACTATATCGTCGAGCGCGGCGAGCCGGCCTTCCGCGAGCAGGAGACGACGGCACTGGCCGACATCTCCAAGCGCAGCGGCCTGGTGCTCTCCACCGGCGGCGGCGTGGTCACGCGCGACGAGAACTACCCGCTGCTGCACCAGAACAGCCAGATTGTGATGCTCAACCGCAAGCTCGACGAACTCGCCCACAAGGGTCGCCCCATCACCGCCCGCGACGGTATTGACAAGCTGGCCGAACAGCGCATGCCGCGCTACCGCGCCTGGGCCGACTACATCATCAACTCACGCGACTGCGCCGCCAACACCGCCCAAGCCCTCCTCGACACCCTCCCACCCGCTCTCTAACCAAAACCACCACAAAGGGGACAGGCGCCTTTGTGGTGGTTTTCCAATCGCAAAGGAAGCATCCATGAAAGCACTCGTCATCAATGGCCCCAACCTCAACATGCTCGGCATTCGCGAGCCGGGCATCTATGGCAGCGACAACTACGACCGCCTAGTGCAGATCTGCCAGGAAGCGGGCGCCGCACAGGGCTTCGACGAGGTCGAGGTCTTCCAATCCAACCACGAGGGCAGCATCGTCGACAAGATCCAGGAGGCCTACGGCAAGGTCGACGGCATCGTCATCAATCCGGCGGCCTACACGCACACGAGCGTGGCGATCCTCGATGCCCTCAAGGCCGTCGCCATCCCTGCCGTCGAGGTACACATCAGCGCTGTCGAGACCCGCGAGGACTTCCGCCAGGTGAGCTACGCCCGCCTGGCCTGCTTCGCCACCATCACCGGCGAGGGCCTGCGGGGCTACGCACACGCGCTGGAGCTGCTGAGGGAGCGTATCGAAAAGTAGCGTCGCGGATCCATTTATTAGCAACGATTCACACGAACAGAACTCCAGCGCTGGCAGCAGCGACCTCGCTGCTGCCAGCATTTTATTACTGGCATATAATCGTTGCAGTCACACAACGTCTGGAGACCCACATGCTGAGCATTCACCTGGGGGATTACCCCGGTTCCATCTACGATACCGAAACCTATTTTAGGAACTCGTACCTGGATTCCTGGTTCGAGGACCCTCTGGCAGCGCAGATGATTAAAAGTGTTGACGGTTCAGAGCTCATCGGCCCGCACAACATCATCAGCAAACAGCTCGGTTCGATTACTCCCCTCGAGCTTTCCGGCGGCGTTAAGACGCTGCTGTTGGTGCGCAATCTACCAAACATGGTGTTCAATGCATCCACTTGCGGAGATAACTGCGCCCGCTGGCTGCTCAAAATTGGCAAAGGGCAGGATGTACTGGTAACCCTTTACCACATCATGAAATTCCCCTGGAAGTGCTTTGAAATCCGCATTGAAAACGATGGCCGCATCGTTAGAAACATGCAGGAGTTTGTCGGCGCCACGAATGACTTTTTGGATGTTGATGAGTAATGAAGGGAACACACACCGTTGTCGTGGAGCGCGCAAAAGTCAAATACACGCTCACCTTTAAACGCAATATTTCCTTTATACGCGGCAACAGCGGCACGGGCAAAACGACACTCATCTCGATGATTCGCGACTACAACGACCGAGGACCGGAAAGCGGCGTTGCACTTAGCTCCGACGTGCCTTGCGAAACGCTTTCCGGCAGACGCTGGGAGCGCGAGCTGTCGATCATCGAAGATTCAATCGTCTTTCTAGATGAGGGCAACGAGTTTATCTACTCAAAGGACTTCGCCAAAGCCGTAAACGGCTCATCCAACTATTTTGTCCTGATATCTCGTCGAGACGCCAGCGAACTCCCCTACAGTGTCGACGAAATCCTAAAGCTGGTAAACACCACGAGTAAAACAATCAATGGCCGAAAGAGCGATAAACGCTTCTACTCGGTAACAAAACCGATATACAGCCACACGGCAAGCATGCTATATCAGGACCTAAATGTTGGATTCGAAATACCCGATGCCGTGGTTGTGGAGGACAGCAAGTCTGGTTATCAGTTTTACAACGCTCTTTGCAAACGGCTCGGAATCCCCTGCTATACGGCCACCGGCGTTGCGAATCTAAAACGTACGATTCACGAATGCCCCGAGCAAAACGTTCTTGCCATAGGAGACGGCGCAGCGTTTGGTCCCTACATCGAAAAAGTGCTCGGACAGCGCGTTTACAAGAACGTTCGCCTATTCCTCCCGGAATCGTTTGAGTGGACACTCCTGCGCTCCGAGCTCATACCCAGCAGCGACATTCCCAAAATCCTCGAGGACCCCTCAAGCTATATCGAAAGTCGCGATTATTTAAGCTGGGAGCGGTTCTTCACCGATGTGCTGGTCAAATACTCAGCAGACACTCGCTACGCTTACAAAAAGGCACGACTCAACGAGCAGTACCTAAAGCCGCAGGCAATGAATGCCGTATCGAAAGTCTTACCGAAGTGTTTGAAGACGAATTAGCAGATTCTTTAAATCATCTAGAAACCGGGGCTATGCACATGAGCTGAAGCTGCTGAAAGAAAGCCTACAACACGCCTGGTACACTAATCCTTGGAACAGAATTATCAGGTTTATTTGTCCCAAATCTTAAGTAACTGTTTGATTACATACAAAGGAGCACATCAATGTCCCAGTACGATTACCTCGTCGTCGGTGCCGGCCTCTCGGGCGCCGTCTTCGCCAACGCCGCCAGGCGCGCCGGCAAGTCGGTCCTGGTCATCGACCGCCGCGACCACATCGCCGGCAACGTCTACACCGAGGACGTCGAGGGCATCCAGGTCCACCGCTACGGCGCGCACATCTTCCACACCTCCATGAGGGACGTCTGGGACTACGTCAACCTCTTCGCCGAGTTCAACAACTACGTCAACTCGCCGGTCGCCAACTTCCACGGCAGCATGTACAACATGCCCTTCAACATGAACACCTTCGCCAAGATGTGGCCGGGCGTCGTCACGCCTGCAGATGCCAAGGCAAAGATCGCCGAGCAGGTGGCCGCCGAGAACATCGGCGAGCCGGCAAACCTCGAGGAGCAGGCGCTGTCGCTCGTCGGCCGCGACATCTTCGAGACGCTCGTGAAGGGCTACACCGAGAAGCAGTGGGGCCGCGACTGCCGCGACCTGCCCGCGAGCATCATCAAGCGCCTCCCCTGCCGCTTCACCTACGACAACAACTACTTCAACGACCGCTACCAGGGCATCCCCATGGGCGGCTACACCGAGATGGTCGCCAACATGCTCGAGGGCGTCGAGGTGCGCTGCGGCGTGGAGTACAAGGAGCTGGCCGCCGCCGAGCCCGATATCGCCGCCAAGACAATCTACTGCGGCCCCATCGACGCGTTCTACGACTTCAAGCTGGGCACGCTCGAGTACCGCAGCCTGCGCTTCGAGACCGAGACGCTCGACGAGGCCGACCACCAGGGAGTGGCCGTGGTCAACTACACCGAGCGCGAGATCCCCTACACGCGCATCATCGAGCACAAGCACTTCGAGTTCGGCACGCAGGACAAGACCGTCATCACGCGCGAGTACCCGGCCGACTGGAAGCCCGGCGACGAGCCCTACTACCCCATCAACGACGCCAAGAACGAGGCCCTCTACAGTCAGTACGAGGAGCTGGCGGCGCAGGAGGGCAACGTTATCTTCGCCGGTCGCTTGGGCGGCTACAAGTACTACGACATGGACAAGGCCATCGCCGCAGCCTTCGATCTCGTCCGCAACGAGCTAGGCGTGGAGCCGACGGAGGCGTAGAGACAAAGGTGCATTAGCTAGCCATCATAAGCAAACAGAATGCCCGGTGCAGCGCGAACGCTGCACCGGGCATCTTTCTGTGACGATGAAAGCGCGCCACAGTCCAAATTAACAAATATGGCCGCAAGTCATCGCCATGTCTTGGGGTCTGTGTTTAAACAATAGCATGCCCATGCGCCCAAATAGCAAAGACCCGGCATTAAACCGGGTCTTCAAAAATCTCTCTGGTGCTCCATGGCGGATTCGAACCGTCGACCTTGGGATTAGAAGTCCCCTGCTCTATCCAACTGAGCTAATGGAGCATATAACCGCACGCCCAAGCAAGCGCAAGCCTGTCAGGCGCAAGTAATTATAACCTAGTTGAACTGCTCGCGGTACGCCTTACAGACCTCATCGACCGGGCCGTCCATGCGAAGGTCACCCTTCTCGATCCAAACGGCACGCTGGCAGATGCGCTCAACCTGCTCCATGGAGTGCGAAACGAACAGAACCGTCACGTCGCCGCTCTGGATAAAGTGCTGGATACGGTCCTCGCACTTCTGCTGGAAGAACACGTCACCGACGGACAGCGTCTCGTCAACGATCAAAATATCGGGCTCGGTAATCGTCGCGATTGCAAAGGCGATACGCGCAACCATGCCCGAGGAGAAGTTCTTAAGCGGCATGTCGACAAAGTTCTGAAGCTCAGCGAACTCGATTATGCCGTCAAAGTTGGCGTCGATGAACTCCTTGGTATAGCCGAGCAGGGCGCCATTCAGATAGATGTTCTCGCGGGCCGTCAGCTCAGGATCAAAGCCGGCGCCGAGCTCAATCAGCGGTGCGATGTTGCCATGGACCTTAACGCTGCCCTCGCTAGGCTCAAGCACGCCAGCGATAATCTTGAGCATCGTAGACTTACCGGAACCATTGGTGCCAACCAGACCGACAACTTCGCCGCGATGAATATCGAACGAGATGTGCTTAAGTGCCCTAAACTCCTCAAAGAACAGCTCGTGCTTGGCAAGCTTAATGAAGTACTCCTTGAGGTTGGTCAGCGACTCGGACGCCATGTTAAAGATCATGGTGACGTCGTCGACCTCGACAGCCAGAGGCTGCTCGCTGTAATCAACAACAGATTCAGTCATCACAGCACTCCTTAGATGTAGAGGATAAACTTGCGCTCGGACTTATGGAACACGGTGTAGCCAATGACAAGCGCAAGGACCGCCCAAGCGACGCACATACCAAACGTCAAAAGCGAGGGCGTGGTCTGGAACAAGAAGATATCGCGCATAAACTGCAGGTAGTTATACATGGGGTTCGCATACATCAAGATACGCACGAGATGCGGCATTTGCGCAATATAGTCAGTCGTCCAGAAGATGGGCGTAATATAAGTCCACGCCGTAATGACGACGCTCCACAGATGCATAACGTCGCGGAAAAAGACCGTAAGGGCAGAGAGCATCATGCCCAGGCCCATGCAGAAGCACATAAGCAGCAGCAGGCAAACCGGCAGCAGAATCAGATGCCAAGAAGGCATAACGCGGAACCACAGCATAACGATGGCGACGGCGACCAGCGAGAAGGTAAAGTTGACCAGCGAGAAGAGCACCTTCTGCACCGGGAAGACCCAGCGGTGCACCTTAACCTTCTTGAGCAGAGGGGCAGCACCCACGATCGACGTCAGGGCCTGGTTCGTAGACTCGGACATGACGGCAAAGGTAACGTTACCCACGATCAAGTACAGCGGGTACATCTCGGGCGTCATTGAGCCATTGCGGCCCTGGCCAAAAATCGTCGAGAACACGATGGCCATGACGATCATCATCAGCAGCGGGTTGAGCACCGACCATGCGACGCCCAGAACGCTACGGCGATACTTGATCTTAAAATCCTTGGTAACCAGCTGACGAAGGATAAACGCGTCCTTCTCAAATTCGTTCTTAGCAAACGTCGCAGGCAGACTGCGAGCTTCTTGTTGCTTTGTCTGATCCGACACGGATGCAACTCCTTTACTCGTAATCGTTGACAAACGAACAGTATAGACCCGACGGCCATGCAAACGATTCGCGCAACAAAACTGGAGAACTAACCCACATCTTAGGATGCCAGGCCCAAACGGCTATACTTTCTAGGATTGAATGTATAAGGAGCATTAAGTGAATTCTGAATCCATCGCCGTCATCATCCCTTGCTACAACGAAGCGCTCACGATCGGCAAAGTCATCGACGACTTTCACCGCGAGCTTCCGCAGGCGACGGTCTATGTCTATGACAACAACTCGTCGGACGATACCTCACGCATTGCCACCGAGCACGGCGCCACAGTCCGCTTTGAGCCCCGTCAGGGAAAGGGCAACGTGTGCCGCCAGATGTTTCGCGATATCGACGCCGATTGCTACCTGATGGTCGACGGAGACGACACCTACCCCGCCGAGGCGGCCAAGGCCCTCTGCGAGCCCATCCTTAACGGCACGGCCGACATGACCGTAGGCGATCGCCTTTCCAACGGCACCTACGCCGAGGAGAACAAGCGTGCCTTCCACGGCTTTGGCAATAATCTGGTCCGCGCCATGATCAAGTGGATCTATGGCTACAGCTTCGATGACGTCATGACAGGCTACCGCGCCATGAGCCGCCCGTTCGTTAAAACCTTCCCAGTGCTTTCCGAGGGCTTCCAGATCGAAACCGAGCTCTCGATCCACGCCGTCGACCACCGCTGGCGCATCAAAGATGTGCCCATCGAGTACCGCGACCGTCCCGAGGGTTCCGAGTCCAAACTCAACACCGTGAGCGACGGCATTAAAGTCGTTGCGATGATCGGCACGCTGTTCAAGGACTACCGCCCGCTGAAGTTCTTCAGCCTCGTTGCGCTTCTGTTCGCGGTATTCGGCCTCGCCCTGGGCATGCCCATCGTTGTCGAATATTTCCAGACCGGCCTCGTCCCGCGCTTCCCCACCGCTGTGCTCGCCGCCTCGTTTATGTTCCTGTGCGGCCTGAGCCTTGCGACCGGCTTCATCCTAGATTCTGTAGCAAAGGTCGAAAAAAAAGCAGTGGGAGGTCAACGTGTACAGCAAATACGCCTACGACGACCAGCCCGGCCACCCTACTTCCATGCCAAGCGAGAGGTAGATCTTCCGCAAAATACTATTGGCACCACTGCGCAGATAGCCACCAACAAGAAAAGCCGCCGTTAAAGAACGGCGGCTTTTACTCTCGAAAAGTTAATAGCGGCTAGAGCGTCTTGATGTACTCCCCCAGCTCTTCCTCCCAGTCGGGCATGTGGAAGCCCGCGGCCTCGAGCTTCGAGAGGTCGAGCGCGGAGTGGACCGGGCGCGGGGCGATGGGGCCAGCGGCATTTGCGTAGTAGTCGGCGGTGCTGACCGGCACGACCCTCTCCCCGTTGCCGTTGGCGGCCTCGAAGACGGCGCGGGCGATGTCCGCCCAGGACTTGACGGCGCCGGAGCCGGTGCAGCCGTAGGTGCCGTAGGGGGCGTGCGTCCCCAGCACGTGGAAGATGGCCCCGGCCATGTCGCGCGTGAAGGTCAGGCGGCCCAGCTGGTCGTCCACGACCGTGACCTGCTCGAGCCCGTCCTCGGGGTCGGCGACGCGGTCGGACAGCGCCCTCATGGTCTTGACGAAGTTGTGTCCCTCGCCGATGACCCAGGAGCTGCGCATGATGTAGTGGCGCGGGCAGCCGGCCACGGCGATGTCGCCGGCGGCCTTGGTCTGGCCGTAGACGGACAGCGGGGAGAACGGCTCGTCCTCGTCATGCACCTCGGCCGTGCCGTCGAAGACG